>MTKZ01006710.1_pt1 | contig 34788 bp, 22 predicted proteins | sample 1042781 | NCBI WGS metagenome assembly MTKZ01 (sample SAMN06212207, study PRJNA360539) | anaerobic digester metagenome | biome: Wastewater treatment plant; material: sludge; isolation source: anaerobic digester fed with sludge from wastewater treatment plant | place: Denmark: WWTP Viborg ...
CATTTGCCCCCATATCCAGAGCCGGTCCCGCACCGTCCGGTCCGCCTCGGATGCCGTTCCCGCAGCGGCGACCGTATTAAAGCCTGTCGCAACGGCCGCAGCCGCACCATAGTGAATAAAGGATCGTCGGTTAAACAGAACTGATTTCATTGCGTTGCTCCCAGAGGTAGTCTCGAACACTGCTTCTATCCTGTAATTCTAACACGGGCCGTGCCCGCAACCCAGTCGGTGCGTTTTTTGTTGAAGTTGTTTTTGTAGTACTTTAGCCTTGTTATTTATCCTGAAAGGATTGAACAACAAAGCCCAGGGTTGCGGTACTCCGCTACCCTGGGAACCGGCGCCACAATCCGCCTCTACCCTGAAAGGGTTACGTAAGTCTGCGTTACGTAACCCTTTCAGGGTAGAATAGGGAGATTGCCGTACATTCACCCAGGGTAGCGGAGTACCGCAACCCTGGGCTTTGATATGTAAGCCCTTCAGGCTATTCAGATTCAACTTCTTGTTTTTTATAGGCCATGTGGGCCGATAAGGTGAACACGGGCCTTGCCCTTAACCAAGATGTTATTCATGAAGACTATCACTAAATAAAACACGTCCTGTATCTGGCTGTACGTCAACAGTACTATCCCGGAAGACGCCTGAAGCGATGTATCATTTCCCTATGGTGGTTAATCCACGCTCTGCCCAGGGATACCCCCTCACCTACCTTCCCTCCAGCCAGTACAGGGATTGGAAAACGGCCAGGTAGATGGATTTCCCGTCATCGGAGACATGCATGGTTCGGTATATGGTTTTCCAGTCGGTATATTTTTTGGCGGCCGCGCCCGTGGTGAGATCCCATAAGGTGGTACGGGTATCAAAACTGTTGGCCGCCAGCGCATAGGCGCCGTTTTCGCTGAGCGTTATCGTGTTCCGCATGTGTCCATATTCGTCTCGCGTGTTGGATAAGCCCGGCTCGATGGTGTGCAGGTTCCGGCCGGTTCCGGCGTCCCACACCCGTATCAGTTGCGCTTCCGCCACCGTTACCACCCGAGCGCCATTGCCGATAAATGCGGCTTCCAGCTCGGGTTTACTGTTGGCCAGGTTGGTAAAGTTGCCCGCCAAATCACCCAGGTAATTCACAAAGGGCATTTTGATACCGAATACTTCCGGAGTGTGCACATGCTCGGAACGCAGTTGTTGCGGTTCCACAAAGGTATACAGCAGATTGCCGGTGAGGGTATCGTGCAGCCAGGCCTTACCACGCGTAGCACTCAACAGACGCGTGCCGTCCGGAGAAAAGCACAAGGAGGAAAGCCCGGCCTCCTCGGGAAACTCCAGCGGCGTTTCCGTAATACCCTCCTCCTTGATGCGGATTACTGTAAAGGCATCGTATCCGGCAAATACCGCAACAGTGCGGCTATCCTTAGCAAAAGCGGCAGAGGACCAATAATCTTCGAAGCGGGGAAATTCATAGAGCGTTTCGCCCGTGGACACCTGCACCAGTACCGTGCAGCCCTCCAGGGTGTCTTGTGTCGCCACATATTCGCCGTCGGGTGACAAGGCCAGGTGCCAGGCGTTCTCAAACTTCAAGAGCGCTTCGGAGCCGCCCGCCTCGAGAATCTCCCACTGATAGCCGCCGCGACCCTCGGCTGCGCCGCTTCCCGACAGCATCACGGCACAGCGCCGCATGGAAGCGCATGGGAGCATCCGGTGAAAACTGCGGGACGCCGACGGTTTCCATACGGCGACAATGCGCCGCTCCTCAAAGTTGATGGCGTGAAGGGTGCTACTGCCTTCCTTGCTTCGGGTCAGGGTAATCACATGGGGCGGGAGCACTTTCCAGACCTGTCCGGGAAAAAACGGGCCCCGGTCAAAAACCTTTCGGGGTACTGCCCCCTTTTCCACCGGCCAAAGAAAGTAATGGTGCTCCCCGTCATGGGAAACAACCCAGATGCGGCCCGAAGCGTCCGCGCTGACGGACTCCAGGAGAAATTCATGGTTGGGATGGTGCAGTGCCGCAAGCACCTTATCCTCCGCCGGATCCAGCATCCACAACCGATCCTCATTTTCGCCAAGTATCAGCACCGCCTTTCCACCCCGGACCACCTCCGGCTTCGCGCCCAGGGCTTCCGGCAACGTCACCTGGCGCAACAGCCGCCCCGAATCACCGTCCACCACCGTCAGGGTCTGTGGATTCTTGTCCTTAACATAGCGGTACAGCAGGATGCTCCCATCATGCAGGCGTCCACCATAAAGCCCGTCGCTGTAAGTGCCGATATCCCGCGTGGTATCGATTCCCAGGTCCCAATATACCAGGCGGAGGGCCTCTTTCGCCGTCCCGGTCAGTACAAGCGTCTTTCCCTCTTCCCGCCACTCCTGGGGCCGCAAGCCTTCCGGTACGCGGTACCGCCCGGCGCCATCGGGCGAAAAGAGCAGAAAGTAGCCCTCCTCAGCCTGCCTCCCTTCTGACTTGCCCCGGGCATAATGCAACAGAAACCAGTCACTGTCCGGCAGGACCATCCCGTACCGCCAAGGGTCGCCGCTCCGTTCCATGCGTTCCCAGCATATTTTCCCCGATGCCTTCTCCANNGCCTCATACGTCCAACGCGTTTCCCCGGAATCAATATCATACGCGGCAAGAGTGGCCCCCTGCCTGGTGATGAACAGGTTCGCATCCACATCCAACCCTCTAAAACGGGGCGGGCCCCCCATGATAAACCGGGGTTGCTGCGCCGATGCCGCCACAGCGCATCCCAACGCCAGCAGCGCCGCAAGAAGAAAACGGATAGCAGACCTGTTCATAGATAATCCTTTCAGCATGGTCAGTATACAGGACGATAACAGAGCTTCCAAACCGGGCCACCGTTTGTTTTTTGTCCCGGTCTTATACGAATATACTGGTTGTTCATGGGTCACTTGTTCCCTAAAGAATTAAAGCAACAACACTTAAATCTTTAGTAGGCGTACCTTCCCAGGTGCGGCAGGGGGGAGGAGGACAATCCGAGGTAGTGCCCCCATGGCGCACCTGGGAAGGTACGCCTACTAAAATATTTGCATTAACTATAAAGGCCCCGCAACATGAAAATTCCAGCCCATGACCGAAGAACATTTCTGAAGTATGCCGCGGCCGGCACTATGGGTTTCGGCCTGCAGGAACAGGTCTCGCCTGCCGCCGACCCTGGTCTACTGGAGGTTCATGATAACGCTTCCAGGGAAGGAACAGAAATTCTTCAGGAGGTTGTTGTCCGGGTGGAGGCCCCCGACGACCCGCTTGTTTCCACGGCCTTCAATATGTTGAAAGACCGGGTAGAACTGCGCTGCCCGGTGAAGGTGACACGGGGCGCTGAGGGTGCTCAGATTGTCCTGGCGCTGGACCCGGGCCTGGCTCCCGAAGCCTTCCGCCTGGGCCCTGAAAACGGGACCGTGCGTATTACGGGCGGCGCGCCGCCCGGCCTCCTCTACGGTGTCGGGAAATTCCTGCGCACCAGCGGCTATGGGGAAGGGTTCCTGCCTTCGTCATGGACGGGAGTTTCCTCGCCGCAGGGCACCCTGCGCGGCATGTATTTCGCCACCCATTTCCACAACTGGCATCAACAGGCCTCGGACGCGGAGGTGTCCCGGTACCTGGAAGACCTGGCGCTTTGGGGCATCAACGCCATCATGGTCGCCTTCCCGATGATTAACCTTCAGGGCTGGGACGACCCGCAGATGGAGGCGGCCCTGTCCATGATGAAGCGGTACGCACGAGCCGCCCACGCGCTGGGCCTCCAGTTCACCACGGGACTGGGCAACACCATGTTTATCGGGACGCCCGACCACCTCCGGGCGACGCCGCTGCCGGACCCTACCCGGCGGCGCGGCAACAGCGGCCACCCTGTGTGCCCGAGCCTCGCGGAAGGCCACGCGTATATCCTGGACAATACGCGCCGCCTTTTCGAAAACCTTGCCGACGTGGGACTGGACATCGTGTGTTTCTGGCCCTATGACGAGGGGGGCTGCGCCTGCGCGAAATGCGCCCCGTGGGGCTGTAACGGGTATCTGCGCCTGTCTCGCGACCTGACGCAGCTGGGGCGCGAATATTTCCCGAAGCTGAAGACCGTCCTGAGCACGTGGATGTTCGACACACCGCCCGAAGGCGAATGGCAGGGCCTGGCGGACGCCCTCGCAAAAGACCCCGGCTGGGTGGATTATATCCTCGCCGATTCCCATGAGGACTTCCCGCGCTATCCACTGGACCACGGCGTGCCCGGTGGACTGCCGCTCCTGAACTTTCCGGAGATCAGCATGTGGGGCAACTCGCCCTGGGGCGGATTCGGCGCCAACCCGCTGCCCGCACGCTTTCAGCGCCTGTGGGACCAGGTAAAAGGTACCGTGACCGGCGGGTTCCCCTACAGCGAAGGCATTTACGAAGACATGAACAAGGCCGTGGTCGCGCAATGCTACTGGGACCGGGACCGGGCCGCCGCGGACACGTTGCGGGAATATATGGCCTACGAGTTCGGTCCCGGGGTAGAGGAGCAGGTACTGGAGATCATCGGCCTTCTCGAAAGCGCCGCCGCCACTTCGTATCGGAAGGAACCCGTGGACCCGGAGGCGGCGCGACGGGCCTGCGCGGCGGCGGAGGCCGTGGAGGCGCGCCTGCCCGATTGGGGCAAAAAGAGCTGGCGCTGGGAACTCTTGCGACTGCGAACGGTGCTCGATCGGGAACGCTTCGGGGGAGACGGCCTGGAAAGCCCTGCCGCTGAAGCCGCCCTGCTCCGGCTGATGGAACTGTACCATTGCCAACTGGAAACAGACGACCCGTACCACCATCGCGTGCGGCCGCCGTTGAAACGGGCCCTGTCCCGAAATGGTACGCTTTGACGCGTGTCATCATATTCGCGTCACATTACACGTATACAGACCTGCGTGAAAAGAGAAAAGCCTATGACCACCAAGAAGCCGGAAAAATCATGGATGGAGAACGCAAGAGCGATGGGGATGCCCGTTCCCACAATCACCCCTGAAGAGAAACAGGCTTTTCATGACGAAGCCGGATTCGGCATCTGGTGGGCGTGGGGCGTTGATGTGGTGATGCTTGCGGTGCCGCCCCTGGTAGGAGCGCTGTTCTTCGGCCTGACCGCGCGTAATTTCGCGGCGCTGGTATGGGCGGATGCCTTCGTACTGTGGTTGTTCGGCCTGGCCTACACGGCGGTGGACCGGGCCAGAATGATGGCCCTGCCGGCGGACCCGCTTCCGGCCGAACGGCGTTTTGCCAATCTCCTGGTGCGCTGGGGCTGGGCGACTGCGGCCCGTGTAGCCGAGGTGGAACAACAGATGAGTGGGAGCCGTCCCGGCCTGTTCAGGGCGGTAAAGTCCACCGTTGCCTTCGTGGCGCTCTACAGTTTCCTGCTCGTCATGATTGCTTTGATGATCGGGGTAACCTTCGATGAAGAAGGGCCTTTTGAATATCTGGTCGTGCCCCTGGCGGTACGAGAATCCTTTACGACCCGCGAATTGTGGGTCTTTGTCGTTCTTGCGGTGCTCGGCAAACTGCCTTACTTTGGCCGAAACCTTCTGGGTCGTGCTTCCCGGGAAAATAAGGGCGAAAGACTCCTGGCCCTTCTGGGCTTATCGGGACCCTCGAATGAATATGCCGGGTATTGTTTCGTGCATATCTGGGGCGTACTTTTCGCGGGCATTTTTGTCAGCAACCTGCAGGCGGGACGCATTACCGCAGTGCTGTTTATCCTCGTCATCGTTGCGTTCCGGGCGTTTGTCGCGTATTTCAGTGTGAATGAGCACCGGCTGTTTGGCTATCTCTGGGAAAAAGCGTCCCGCGAATCCTGATCTGACGCGAAAACCCTTATGTTTTAGAACCTTCCCAAAAGGTATGGTGGTATTGGCGGATTACAGGAGCGGGTTACGCGTGCGGATGCCCCCAAAACGGCCGAAATCCCGGTCGGCCGTCCAGATTTCCAACACGCCGTGCTGGATACAAAGCGCCGCCACACGCGCGTCATGCATTCTGGGCCCGGAGATACGGCTGTTCAACACCAGTGTGCGCAGGTGCCTCCAGTATCCGTCCGCTTCCCCCAGCAGGACAAGACTCGGCGATTCCAGCCAGGCTTCAACCTGCTCCACCGCGCGGGCAAGCGGCGTAGGGGGCGCGTAAATGCGCGGGTGCGTCACAATGGCGAGAAATTCATGGATACACGGCCAGGGAATGGCCCAGGGCTGACGGCCTTCCGCCTGTTCACGGATGCAGCGGTTGGCGATATCATGCCACGCGGCATCTTCACGATGGGCATACACCAGCAGGTTGGTATCAACGGCTATCATCCGCCGCGCCCTTCGTATGTAGTATTCCGAATCTGGTCCCAGGAGGACTCAGAAAATTCGGGTCGAAGTCCATCGCCCTTAAATGTGGCATTGCGTAATGCAAACGGTGCGCGCCGCGCATGCTCGGCCAAGGTGCGGCGTAATCCCTCTTCAACCAGGGCTTTAACCGTAACCTTCTCCTCTTGTGCCACACGGCGCACCTCTTTGTACAGGTCAGTCGCAATATCGATGGTCGTTTTCATATGGGTAACCATATCATAAAATATGGCAATATGTCAAGTATCTTCTGCACAGCGGGTGAACAATAGCAAAGGGAAGAAGCGGGGATGAGGACGCCCCGGTCTATTCTGTATGCCCGACGACTCAATTCAGTTCTGGAAAGATCAGGGTTTATGTCCAATAACCAGCATTTCAAAATCATCCGGCGTGAGCGGATCTTCCCGGGAATAGGCGCCCAGTTTCGCCCCGAAGAGTTCGATGGGGTCATACCCGAGGGTCTTCAACAGCCAGGTAATTTCACTCGGCACATAGTAGCGCTCATTGCACGCAAGGGTTATTTTGTTGCCGGAGTCATCTTCAAACTCGGTGATATTGAAATCACGAAAGGTCATCAGGTCGAAGGTGTTATTCTTATAGGCGGCATTACCCTCCTGCTTCGCTGCGGCGCAAAAAGCCTCCACGCTGTGGAAGAGGGGGAACAGGCCGTTAAGGGTGGTGAAGATAAACGTTCCCCCGTCTTTCAGGGACCGGGTAACGTTTTTTAGTATCGCAAAATTCATTTCGTCCGTTTCCATTAACGGGAATCCACCCTCACAAAGCATGATGGCCGCATCAAATTCCGCCTTAAACGGAAGGTTACGGGCGTCATGCCGCTGAAACTCAATGCGCAGGTTCTGTTCGGCCGCTTTTTCCCGCGCCCGGGAAAGCTGCGACTCTGACAAATCAATGCCTGTAACGGAATATCCCCGTTTGGTCAATTCAATGGCGTGCCGCCCGGTACCGCAACCGATATCCAGTATTCTTAGAGATTTGTCAAACTGAAATTCCTTTTCAAGGAAGTCACATTCCCCAATCGTTCCCTGCGTGAAGCACTCTTTATCATAAGTGCGTCCGTAGTTCTGAAACAGGCTTTCATACCATTGTTTTGTGTTCATAGAGGCTCCCGGGTAAAATTATGTGCTCATGTATTGGTCAGGCGACCCGTAGGGCCGCGTGGTTTCGGGTCATCATGATACCAAAATGAACCGTTCTCCACTCATGTGAACGGTAAACATGCTTCAGGCCCTTCGGACTTCCGCTTCATGCGGTGAGGACAGGGAGGCACTAATTGAGGTGCCTGTCAACTGAAGTCCGGTCGGCATGGTTATATAAGTACAGGTCAGGGAAGAGGCAGGCGCTGTATGTTCCCTTCCTGAAGTTATTGAAATCGCGGCAGTTCTTTACGCGGAAGCAGTCCTCGCCAAAGGACGCGCAGGAACGATTGGGCTTTCTGTGGGTTTACACGGGCGTAGCGTTCGAAAAAAACCAACAAGGTTATTTAGTGTCGAGGAAGGAGGCGGTCTCCATGAACCCGAATCGCCTTAATATTGTATTGGGCCTGTTATTACTGGCCGCTCTAGTGTTCGGCGTGCATCAGACCCTTACAGTAAAACGGCTGAAATCCATGGCCGCCTATGGGCAGTCCCGGGGCATTCTTATCGGCGGCAAGGAGTCCCCCGCACTAAGCCTTTCCGGTGCGCCGACAATCAGCGCCGGCAACAGTCCCAATCCCGGCAGCGCGGAACAGGACGGCCCGTCCGAAAATACCCCTGAGGTAAAAACACGTCCAGAACAAAAAGGGGCGGAAACTTCCGGACGCCCGGAGGTAACCGATGCAGATGGCAAAACAGGTAACAGTCCCGGGTCTCCTATAGCGGTATCCATCGGCCGGGACGGCAAGTTGCGCACCGGCATACCGCCTTGGACGGGTTCTGGAGCATCCCCGTCCAGACGGGCCACGCAACGAAAAGGACAGGACACGGCCGCCCGGCAACCGAAGGAACGCGACAGCCGGGAAGTTCCGGACGCGGCGAAATCACGGGAGTTGCTGAACCTGGCCCAGGAGATGATGCAGCAAGGCCGTTATGATGTAGCGGAAGAAAAGCTCGCCCAGAGCCTGGAAGAGGATGAAACGAACCGGATGGCCTGGCAACAACTGGCCCGGCTCCAGCATAAACAGGGGCTGACGGAGGCGGAGATCAACACCTATTTTGACTGGATGGAGGCCAGTCCCGGGGACGCGACGCCGTATTACCAGCTGGCCTCGACCTATGCGCGCCAAGGTCAGGACACGGAAGCCCGCTATTACCTGGGCGAATATGAGGCACTGTCGGGAAGCCAGACACACACCTTTTCCCAGGCCGCTGCCGTGTATCGGCAGCTTGAGGACCGAAGCGAGGAAGGGCGGGTCTTGTCCCAGTGGCTCGCGACCACGCCGGAATCCGTCGATGCGCGCCAGGCCTGGGCCGATTACAACCGCCGGCTGGGCGGGTACGATGTCGCGTTGACCCAGTATCAGCAGCTGGCTTCCCTCATGCCGAACAATCCCCGGTTATATCAGCAGATAGGTGATGTGTACCGCCAGTTGGGGGACTACGGCCAGGCCCAGCTGCAGTATGAGAACGCACTGAGCCTGCGCCCGACGGATACGGGCATATTGGGCCGCCTGGCGGACCTGAACTATCAGAACGGCGACCTCAACGGCGCGTTGGCCGCCTATAACGAAATCATCGTGTTGGAGCCCGGTTCAAACGCCGCGGAACGTGCCCAGCGCCGGGTCATCTCCATAGAAGAACACCTGCAGCACGCCGGGACCTACCCCGCGAATTGAGGCGCGGTCATTCCGGCGGCAGGCATGACCAGGCAGGTTGGGCGGTCCACGCCGCGCGCCCGGAACCGTTCGCGCACGCGCACCAGCGCCGCTTCCAGCGTATCCGCTTTTTCCGCGCCCGTCAGGCGGGCCTCCGCGTCCGACATCCGGGTAACCAGCAGGGTGCGCGGGCCTTTCTGCAGGGTGGAAAGCGCGGTCTGCCCGTTAATATCGGCCTGACGGCGCAGCGCCTCAATAACCGCACCGGGCGAACCCATCTCCAAATAGCGCCGGTATCCGGCGCCGCCGAGGCCTTCCGGCGCGGGGGCATACAATACGATAAGTCCTTCCGGTTTTAGCGCCGCCCAGGCGTTCACCAGTGCCTTGTGGCTTTGGATAAAATTGGGCGCGTCCGGTATGGCCGCCACAACGAGATCGGCCTGCTCCCGGATCGGGATGCAATAGGTACGCCCGGCCAGGGCGCAGGCGGCCCGATGTGCCGCGTCGAGTTCTCCGATGAACAGGCCGCCAATGGCGCCCCCGGTAGTCAGCACCGTGTTCAGAATAAAATCCGGAGGATGCAGCCGGGCAGCCTCAAGTAAATCTTCCGCCACCGGGTTACCGTCAAGTGCGCCGATGCGCACCGCCGGGTCCAGCCGCGGCGCTGTGGGATGCAGGTTCAGCGTATGGTTGCGGGCAATGGTGGCCGCGCCGGACAGGCCCGGCACCAGCGATTTTCGGCCGCCGCCGAAGCCTGCGAAATAATGGGGTGCCGCCGTCCCGGTCAGGATCAGGCGGTCGCATTCACAGGCGCGGCGGTTCAGATAGACTTGCGTTCCCCGGCTCGTGCTCCCCGCATAGAACAAATTTCCGGCATCATAGGCGTCATGATTATAACAATGTTTCCGAAAACGCCCATATACCGCCGGGCCCAGAATCCGAGCCTGTTCCTCTTCCGTGGCCGGGCGGTGCACCCCCAGCGCGAAGAAAAAGGATATACGTGCCGTCGACACCCCCTGGCCCTCCAGATGCAGGATCAGCCCGGGTATCACCTGGTCCAACCCCGTTTTGCGGGTTGCATCCGGCACTACAATGCCCACACTCTCATGGGCTTGAAAATCGGCTCCGGCGGGCCCCTCCATGCCAACGGGATGGCGCAGCGCATCGGCCAGGGCCGTCTCAACATCCTCAAGGGGTTCAAGCGGGACCGGAAGCAGCGTACCCAGGTGATCCACCCATCCCGGCAGTATCGCTTCAAGGTCCGAACCCTGCAAGGGTGACACCGGGGTCATGGCGCACCCGTACCGATGGTGGGGGCCGCAAGGCGCTGCGCAAGCTCGGCCAGTTCCTGAACGGCGGAGGCCGTTATGGGGATGCCTAGAAATGCCGGGGTCGGATCCGCCAGAAAACGGCGCAGGTAATCCGCCAGCCCGGGATGGGACCCCTCCGAAAGCAGTTTCCAGAACCGTGCCAGGTCAGGTTGCCGGCGCAGGGCGGGAAAACGGGACGGTTCCTCGAGCATGCGCGTAAGGAGCGGTATGCCCGTTTCCTTTTCCAGGCCAGCGACAAAAAAAGCCTCTTTCTCATCAAAACTGGGTATCAGCGCCATCTTAGCGCCATTTTCTTGTTCCCATTCCCGCGCAAACACCGCTTCATACAAAGCGGCTCGTTCCGCCATGGGGGCGCGTCCTGCAAGGGCAAGACTATGCCAGGCGTATTTGGCCAGCGTGTCAGCGGGGACGCGGGGCGCCGCGTCAAGGGCCAGTTGCAGGGCCGTCGCGGCCTGCTCCGACACCAGGAAAGTCGCCAGCTGCTGTACAACGGGCGCGGGTGACAACGGCGCCGGGCTTTCCGTTCCGGATGAGGCAAACCTCGCCGACAAACTTTCAAGGGAAAGGGAGGTTCCCGGCGCATTCAAAAGGAAATACAGGGCCGTCAGGGCATCTTCCTCCCCATGTTCTTGAAACATCAGGCGCCATGTTTCCATTCGTTCCGGCGGAAGCGTCCCGGCACGGACCGAACGCACATCGCACAGGCATTCCCACACCAGGGATGCGGGGACCAGGCATCCGCTTGCCGGGGGAAAGTCTATTTTGGACACGCCGTCCTGTTCTATTTCCGGGAGGTAACCCTGGCAAGGGAATGGCGCGGCGGGTAGATAATTGCCACCGCTTTCGGTAAGCAACAGTAGACCCCGGCTTTCCACTTCCGGCATCCAGCCGGTGGCCACAATACCTTCAAGTCGCAGGCGCGGCAACTTGACCTGCGGGCAGGTCTGCCGCACCGCCAACTCGGCCTTGTACGGTACCAGCGGCGGGGCCGCCCCATACTGGATGCGGCGCGCATCCGAGGCACGCAGCGAATGCTCAAGGATGTTGATTTGAACCCGGGCCACCACATCATACGATGCGGGAATCATGGCGCCCGGCCCGAGAGGCTCGTCCGCACCGGCGCACCACACCGGGACAGCCCAAAGCACAACAAGGAGCGCCACAATCCCAAGGCGCATCACGGCGTTAAGTCCACTCTGGTTCGAATACGGCGGCATCAGCATACCCTTGAAAATGGGACGCGCGCGCGGGCGCGCGACCCGGTTGCGCCGGAATCACCGCGTCCGCCCGGAAAAGAGACCGCACATCCCGGCAGGTCACCACCATTCATCATGACGAAAAGCCCCGCTAAAAATCAAAAGGGGAATCGTCGGCGTTGGGCGGGGTGGTACTGTTCAGCATACAGATGCGCCACACCTGCGCGAAGATGATGACATCCAGCATCAGGATCGGAATATCCGTAACCGCGTACAAAGCCAGCGTCCAGACCCGGTCCGGTTCCAGAAATGAGGCACGCACGCCGAGCAGCACATATTGGAACAGGCCCACGCCCAGCGATTGTAAAGTCAACCGGAAAAAACGGGTCAGCGGCGCAAGCGTTGCGGGAAGGTCCGGCCAGCTTAGAGCCCCCCAATACATGATCGCCGTACCCAGCGGCAAAGCCGCCACATGCACCACCATCAGCGCCAGTTCCAGCAGGGAAGCAAGGTCCTCCTGTTCCAAAAGAAAAAAATGCCTGTGGATATCCGCAAGCATGACCAGAAAGAGATTGATAATCAGCCACGGCATGAAAAAGCGCACCAGTCCGTCACGCGGGCCGCGCCATTTCCACATGGGACGGGCGATTGCGGCACCCAACGCGGCGAAACAGACCGCCTGCACCAGGCTCGAAGCGCACGCCAGGTACAAGGCAAACGCCAGGCGCGCCAGCGGTTCCCACGCCAGCCCGTCCGGCAGATACACGACTCCCCGGTATACGGCCGCCACGGCCAGCGAAGCCGCCACATAGCAGCATACCGGCACCGCATGGCGGCGCACATCCGCGAGGGATTCGGAAAGAAGTGTATTCACTTGGACATTACCTCAACATTCATATCACGTATTGTACTTGCCTGGGGCTGCCCCCTAAAAACCGGCAGACGGATTCTGAAAGGATGTACCCCAAAAAGGGATATAAAAGGACATCAAATACCCGAAATAATTCTGTGACGCCAACACACAAGCCGCCCATGCCACGTCGGAGCGGCGCTCACAAAGAAGGATTATTGCCTATGGGTTTACAATATAGCCTTCCTTTTCCAGGGCGCTTTGCAGTTCCGCCTTGGATATCCCCCGAAAGCGCAGGGTCTTCTGCGGGTCTATAGCCGTCAGGTAGCCGGACCACTGGCGCTGATGCTCCAGCTCCGCAATCACGAGCGGATCGTCCGACTCCACCACATGGCAGGTACGCAGCCGCACCTGTTTCGCCGTGCCACACCAGTCGCCGAGCGTTTTCAATACATTTTCCGGCAGCGGCCCCCGGTTGTTATTCAGCAGGAAGGTAATAAACACCTCCGGGGAATGGCCCTGCTGCATGGCGCGCACAAACGACTCCCGGGTCAGCTTGAAAACGGTTACCGGGCTTTCACTCACCCTCAGGGCGAAGGTGTCCAAGGGCATGGTCAGCAGCGGATCCATGTCCTTCAAATCCGCCGCCACCTCGTAATTAGGCTGCACCACAACGCCGCCCGTCCGTGCGGGATAGCGTTCGCGCAGGTCCGCCGGAAGCGTTCCCGACAACAGCGCCCGGCCCAGCGGTGTAATCCGGAAACAGGGCTCGCCGCCCGAAAAGCCCCGGGCTATCACCCCGAGCCAGAAAAAACTTTCCTCCAGCAGCCGGGCCAGCCGCGTTTCAAGCAGGCTGCCCGAGCCGGGCGTGAGATACTCAAAACCTGAACCGCGTTGCTGCAGCTGCGGCGCATCCGAATCGCTCGAGAACGCCCGCGCGTGGTTGATAAAATCCACCACCGTATACCAGGCATCGCGCTGCAATTCCTCCGCTGCCCGTTCCAGCAGGCTGCGCGCAGGCGCCAGGTCGCTCTGCGACGTAAACCACCTGTAAAGCCTCTGGTGCCGGTGAAGCCGGTCCAGCGCCAACAGTGCCTCCACGTCGCCCGCCCTGAGCGTATTGTCCACCCGGGTAATCCAGCCAAGGCCCTCGGCGGCCCAAAGGCAGGTATTCAGCGAGGGTTCCTCTTCCTCTGAACGAATCTGTTCCAGCCGGCGGCGGTCTTCCCGGAAAAGCTCCCCGTCATTGCGTAGACGCACCGGGTGCGCCGCTATCGATGCCGTCAACCGGCAAGCTATGTCGGAAAAGGAAAGAGCTTCCTCGCTTTCCGATTCCACCCCGTGCACCGGCGTCAACCGGAGCGGCGCATCCGGCGCCAAGGCGTTCGACTGACGGCGGTAATCGCGCACTTCCTTCAGCAACGCCGCCGCCCGCACAAGGCGTTGTTCCCCGTCAAAGCGGAATAACTCGAAACACGCGCATCCCTGAAATAGCTCCGTAAGCGCTTTTTCTATTTCAAATTCCGAACACCGATGCACTGCGTAAATCTGTGACACCGACTGAATCCCGTCCCGGGACTGCCAGATACCGTCAAAAACTTCAAGGGCCCGTTCGGAAAAGTCACCCCCCGCAAGATAATCCAGCACCGACTCCGGGTAATGGTAAATCTGCCGTATCGCCTGCTCGGCGATTTCCCGTTTCGAAAGGCCGTCCTCCAGGCCGAGCCGTTCTTCCAGCGCCTGCAGCGAAATGTCTGAAAGTCCCCGTATATGCTGGCGCAGCGAAGCCACATCCCCGTGACTTTCGAGTCCCTCCAGAATGCGTTTTATCACGCCGTGCCCTTCCGGCACCAGGCGTATCCGCGTCAGGTCCGTATACAGCAACTTGGGATGGATATCCACCAGGTACTCCACCTCTTCCACCGGCAGGTCCAGTTTACGCGCAAGAAAACGCGGCGTCAGCCCGGTGCGACTGTTTTGCGCCAACTCCCGGGCAATGAGAAACGTCGCGCGGCTCATGCCTTCCAGGGATGCTAATAGACTCGCGCTATGACGCATGATTTCCTCGCTGCGGAATGAATATCCAAACAACAATACCAATGAAAAGGACCTTCTATTATAGGAAAAAAAGGCCGGGCGGGACAAACACAAATCGGGCCAATCCAAGGACGTGTATCGGGTGTAACCAGGGCATGGAGGTGAGGGCGCATAAGCGTCTGAGCGGATACTGCCTTACACACCCCGATTTTCTTACCCCTCCAGCGACTCCCGCTTCCAGGCGAACCGCGGGAAGAAGAGGAAAACAATCCTGCATTGTTGCGGTTGTTATTTCAGCAGGTCAGCCAGGATGAATTCCGCCTGTTTCATGGCGCCGGGCAACGCTTCCACGTCTTTGCCGCCGGCTTGGGCCATGTCGGGCCGCCCGCCGCCGCCACCACCCACCAGCGGCGCAAGGCGCGAGACAATGTCCCCCGCGCTGATGCGTTTGGTCAGGTCCTTGGTCACCCCGGCGGCAAGCGCGACCTTGCCCTCGCTGTCGCTACCCAGCACCACCACGCCGGAGCCCAGTTTGTCCCGGCATTGGTCCAACAGGGCGCGCAGGCTTTTGGCGTCCATATCGGCCAAATGTGCCACCAGCGTTTTCACCCCGTGAATTTCCTTGACCTGGCTCATGAGGTCGGCGCCGCCGCCGCCGGTGGCTGCGGCCTGTTTCCATTTGTCCACTTCACGCCCGAGCCGCTTGTTTTCATCGATAAGCGCGCGGAGACGGGTTTCCAGTTCGTCGGGGCGCGCGCTAAGCAAGTGGGCGGCGCCCAGCAATTGGCGTTCGCGGGCCTGCACGACTTCAACAGAAGGTTGCCCGCACACTGCTTCAATGCGCCGCACGCCGGCGGCCACGGCGGATTCGCTGAGGATCTTGAAAAAACCGATGACGCCCGTGCGCGGCACATGGCAGCCGCCGCACAGCTCTTTGCTGATACCTTCGGCCTTGACGACGCGCACGATGTCCTCGTATTTTTCGCCGAAGAGGGCCATGGTCCCTTCGGCCCGCGCTTCGTCCAAAGGCTTATAGGTGATGTCCACGGGCACATCGGCGCGTATGGAGGCATTGACTTCCTGTTCGACGTCCTGGAGCCGGTCCAGGCCGATGCCTTCAAAATGGGAGAAGTCGAAGCGCAACCGATCGGGGCCCACGTAGGAGCCCGCCTGGTGCACATGTTCGCCAAGGGCGTTGCGCAATGCCGCCTGGAGCAGGTGCGTCGCCGTGTGGTGGCTTTCAATCCGACGCCGCCGTTCCTGGTCCACCTGGGCGGTCATCTGATCCCCGACCCCCAGCGTGCCGTTGGTAACGGTGACGCGGTGCAATACGCTTTTTCCGGCGAGACAATAAACGCTGTCCACACGCGCGGTGACCGAAGTGTTTTCCAGCAGGCCGATGTCGGATACCTGGCCGCCGGATTCGGCATAGAAGGGGGTCTTGTCGAGAACAATTTCGGCGGAGTCGCCCTCTTGAAGCATCTCCGTTTCACGCTGGTCCTTGAGAATGGCCAGAATGCCGGCCGGGCTCGTGCAGGTATCATAGCCGACAAATTCAGTATTGCCCAGGCGTGTGTGCAGTTCCCGGTATACGGGCGCCACGGCCTGCTGGCCGCTGCCGGCCCAGGCATTGCGCGCCTGGTCGCGTTGATGTTTCATGGCCGCTTCGAACCCCTCCCGGTCTACCGCGTAGCCCCGTTCTTCCGCCACGTCGGCAGCAAGGTCGAGAGGGAACCCGTAGGTATCATGCAGTTTAAACAGGTCATCACCGGGAACTACGACAGCGCCGGACCCTTTCATACGCTCGAAAACGGTTTCCAGCAGTTCCATGCCGCGCGCCAGCGCACCGGCGAACCGTTCTTCTTCGGTGAGGATGACTTTTTCGATGCGGGCCCGCCCTTCGACCAACTCCGGGTACTGTTTTCCCATGAGGTCAATGACGGTCTGAACAACGACATGCAAGAACGGCTGCTCCAGGCCCAGGTCACGGCCGAAACGGGCAGCCCGACGCAGCAGCCTCCGAAATACATAGCCGCGCCCTTCGTTGGAGGGAAGAATCCCGTCGGCAAGCATGAAACTCACGGCGCGGGCATGGTCGGCAATAACCCGGTAGGGTACCGGGTTTTGCTCATACGGAATTTTCGTCAGGCTGCGCGTTGCCTCGATAATGGGGAAGATACCATCCGTATCGAAGACGGTTTCCTTGTGCTGCAACAACGCCGCAAGCCGTTCGAGCCCCATGCCGGTGTCGATGCCGCGGTTTTTCAGGGGTGGCCGCGACCCGTCCAGCTGCTGGTCGAACTGGGGAAACACCAGGTTCCAGAATTCGAGAAATCGTTCATGGGGATCGTTTTCCAGCGTGGCGTTCGGATCAATATGGGCTCCCCGGTCATAGAGTAGTTCGGAACACGGCCCGCAGGCGCCCGTGTCTCCGGCGGGACCCCAAAAATTGTCCTTGGCGCCGAGGCGCACGATCCGTTCCGGCGGCAAGCCGATTTCTTTTCCCCAGATAGCGGCGGCCTCATCGTCTTCCAGATACACGGACACCACCACGGACTCGGGAGAGAACTTAAGCACCTGGGTGGTGAATTCCCAGCCCCATTGAATGGCTTCCTGCTTGAAATAATCCCCGAAAGAAAAATTGCCCAACATTTCGAAAAAGGTCAGGTGCCGCGATGTCTTGCCGACTTCATCCAAATCGTTGGCCTTGCCGCCGGCACGCAGACATTTCTGGGACGTAGTGGCACGCCGGTAGGGCACGGGGACTTCCCCGGTGTAATAGGGCTTGAACTGGACCATGCCCGCGCTGGTAAACAGCAGAGTCGGGTCATTGCTCGGCACAATCCGGTCGCTCTTTTCAATAACATGGCCGCGTTCGCGGAAGTACTCCAGGAAACGGGCACGAATTTCATTGCTCTTCATGAATTACTCTCCATTTTGAAGGTGGGGCAAAAATAATAGCAAAATCAGGGCGTTAAACGCACCTTATGCGGGAAGATCATGCGGCCCGAAACAGGAAACCCTGGCCGGCGGTCAAGATTTTCGTACGGGACTCATCTTGATGTTGGCCAGGAAACTTCGGAACCAGGCGTTGAAGTCTTCCAGCAGGCCAAAAAAGATGGGCACGACAAAAAGAGTCAGTATGGTGCCCGCCACGAGCCCGCCGATCAGCGCCCGGCCCAGTCCGGCAAAGGTGGCCGAACCGCCCGTCTGAGCCAGCGCCACCGGCACAAGGCCGAGGATGGTGGTGATGGCAGTCATCATGACGGGTTTAAACCGATCGCGGCCGGCCTGGATGATACCCTCATTACGGTCGCCCATGGCTGCGCAGGTGTGACGCATGTGGTCCACAATCACAATCCCGTTGTTGACGATGACACCGGCCATGAGGATACAGCCGATGAGAGAAATGGAGTCGAAGGGGGTGGAGGTAAAATAAAGCACCCAGATGGCGCCAATGCCCGCCAGGGGCACCGTGGTCATGATGGAAAAAGGCAGTACCAGCGACTCAAAGAGGGCGCACATAACCAGGTAAATGAGGATCACGGCCATCAGCATGGTAACGGTGAAATTGGCGAGGTTCTTCTCCAACTCGTCGAATTCATCGCCGAACAGGAATTCATACATGGGCGGCAGGTCAATACTGTCCATGAGTTCGCGCAACTGCTCTTTCACCGCCATCAGGTTCCGTGTATCGGTGCGGGCGTACACGCCGATGACATTTTTTCCGTTCACCCGCTTGATGCGGCTGGGTGCGGGCGCTTTCGCGTAGTCGGTGAGCTGGTGGAGCGGCGTCAGCTGGCCGAACAGGCCGGGCAGCGCAATGGTATCCAGGTTGGCCTGGGACTGGCGGTCCTCTTCGCGGAACTGCGCCCAAACCGGAATCTCGCGGCCGCCCAGTTTCAGGTAAGGCATACGCACGCCGCGCAGAGCGGCGTCCACCGTTTGGGCGATGATCATGGGCGTCACCCCCGCGCGTTGNNAGCATAATGTTGACTCCCCGTTCCGCGCCGGGATCGCCAACATCCGCCGTGAAGAGATTAATCCGCGCCCCAGGTACCTGCGCCGGCAGCTTCTGCGACAGAATACTCATTACCTGGTCCGTGGTAAATGGAGGGTCGGTCCCCTTGGGCCCGTCGTCTTCCGTATAGAGATACACATGAATCTCGCCTCCGTCGCGCCCGTGGCGCGTGAGCAGATATTTCACGCCCAGGGTCTCGCGCAACAGGTCAATCTCTTCTTCCAGCCGTTGGAACAAGACGGTGGCCTCTCCCATTCCGTAATTGGACGCAAGGTTTACGCTCACAGTGATTTCCCGCATATCCAGTTTCGGCAGGGAGCGCATGCCCACTTCCTTCATCGGCAGGCGTACCGTAACGAAAATGACGAGTAATACAGCCGAAATAAAGATAAACCGCCAGCGCAGCGATGCGCGCAACATGGAGGCATACACACTGACCACGGCCTCCACCGTATTGCCGGCCCAAGTCAGCAGGCGGTTTGGCCGTTCATCCTGATGCGCGTTACCCTGCCGTTCGGACCGGCGTTCAAGCATGCCCAGGATCAGGGGAATCAGGGTAAGGGCCACGATTAAACTGCCGCCCAATGCGGCCACCAGCGGTTCGCCCAGTTGCTCCATGAAAACGGACATCTGGCCCGCCTGCATATAAAACATGGGCAGGAAGACGACACACGTGGTCGCGGTCGACGCGACAATGGCGAGGTTGACTTCCTCGGGCCCCTTGATCAACGCTTCCCGGATGGGCAAACCGAGAGACCGATGGCGAAGAATGTTTTCCACTACCACAATGGAATTATCCACCAGCATGCCCACGGAAATGATCATAGATACCATCGTAATGATATTGAGCGACATGTCGGCAAAAAACATGAACACCAGGGCGAATACCAGCGATGTCGGGATCGAAAAGGCCACCAGCGCGGTGGGAACCAGCCGGTGAATAAAGAGCAACAGCACCCCGATTGCCATCACCGCGCCAAAAAGCCCTTCTTTGAACAGGTTGTCCAGCGCTTTGATGATGAATACGGACTGGTCGAACAGCGGCAGCACCCGGGTGTTGGCAAAGGTGGGCGTCTGGACCAGCATGTCCAGTTCCCGGCTTACCGCCTTGCACACGTCCACCGTGTTGGATTGCGATTCTTTCGTGACCAGCAGGACCAGGCCGTCCGTGCCGTCCAGGGTGACCCGCTCGGTTTCCTCCCGGGAACTGAACTGAACGGAAGCAACATCGCCCAATTGCAACCCGTTGGGCCCGACTACAATGCGCGCGATGTCTTCGACACTGCGGTATTCCCCCTCGTACCGCACATAATAACGCGTCGATTTGTCCGTCAAATCGCCCAGGGAAAGATTAATGCTGCCTTCCCGGACACGCTGAATAATATCCGTGAGGGCCAGGTTAAAACTCCGCAACTTGTCCTGTTCAAATTCGATAAGTACCTCCCGGGGCGCGGAAGGAGAGTGGACCTCCACTTTGGCGACACCGGGCAGGCGGCGCAGGCGCGGCTCCGCCACCTTGCGGACCAGGTGGGCGAACTCCTCGCGGTCACCCGGGTTGAACATACCGATGACCATGACTGGTACCGAATCGATGCTGAAGCGCTTCATCTGCACCCGGTCCACTTCCTTGGGCAGAACGAGCTTCAGGCGCTCGATGCGGTCGCGGATTTCGCCGGTTACCACGGTCATGTTGGCTTCCACGCCGAAAAGCATTTCCACGGTACAGCCGTTGCTGTGTGAATTGGTTTCGATGCGGGTCAATCCGGGAATGGTGCGGAACTCCCCTTCTACGGGCACGGCGATCTGTTGTTCCACCTGCTCGGGCACCGCCCCGGGGTAGGGAAAAATCACCAGCATAAAGGGCGCTTCCGCCCGGGGCAGAAAGGTCAGAGGCAGGCGATACCACGCGATGACGCCCAATCCCAGCATGGTCAGGGAAAGCATCAGCACCGAAACGGGATGCTTCAGGGCGAAACCGGTTATCGAAAACTTCATGAGCGGTCTTTCCCGCCGAAAAGGCTATAGGCCATGGGGATGATAAACAGGGTCAGCAGGGTCGCCACGGACAAGCCGGCAATGAGGGTCAGCGCCATGGGCCGCCGCATTTCAGCGCCTTGGCCGGACGCAACGACCATGGGGATTAATCCCAGCACGGTGGTGATGGTCGTCATGAGAATGGGACGCAGGCGCACTTTGCCCGCTTCCACAATCGCGTCCGTCTTGGTCATGCCTCGCGCGCGAAGCTGGTTGGTATAGTCCACGAGAACGATGGCGTTATTGACCACGATGCCGATAAGAATGATGCCGCCCAGGAAAACCATGACGCTCAGACTGGTTTCCGTAAGCCAGAGCGTGTAAATCACGCCGATAAAGGCCAGCGGTGCGGTGAACATGACCAGCGCGGGCTGCACGAGGGACTCGAACTGGCAGGCCATGACTACATACACCAGGAACGCCGCCAGGAGCAACACAAAACGCAGGCTTTTAAATGCAGTGTCCAGTTCGCGGCGCTGGCCGCTCTGCAGGTAATACATGTCGGCGGGCATTTCGAGTTTAGACAGTGCTGTATCTATATCAGCGGACGCCGCGCCCAGGTCCCGTCCTTCCACGTTGGCCGAAACCAAGACCGTTCGCCGCTGCCCGACACGTCGGATTTCACTCGGCCCCTCTTCAATGCGCACCTCCGCCACATCGCCTAGGGGGATGGGGGTCGGCCCGTCCACAACGGACAGATTGCGCATGTCATCCACGCCACGCAGGATACTCTGGTCCGCTCGCACGCGAATATCAATTTTGTCCGCGCCGCGACTGAACCGGGTGGCCACTTCCCCTTGTATCTCCGAGCGCAGCCGCTGGGCCACCTGACCAGGCGACAACCCACGCGCGGCCAAAAGATTGCGGTCCATCTCAATAATCAATTCCGGGTATCCCGGTTTGACGCTTAACTCCGCGTCTTTAACCCCCGGGATGGTAGTGATTTCCGCCACCGCTTCCTGGCCAAAGCGCCTCAGGTCCGGCAACATGTCACCGACAATCTGGGTTTCTATGGCGCTCCGGAAACTGAAGAGAGTCGGCATGGAAAAGGTAATGATTTCATCGCGGGCCGCGTCCAGAATCCGGCGGCGGAGGGTTTCTATCACCGCGTCCTGCTGAAGGGCCGTCTCCTCGGGATCGCGCAGAAGCACCGTGAACTCGGCCACGTTTTCGCCCCGGTCATTCCCCGAACTCTGCTCTTCTTCCCCGATCTCCACGGTCACCGAATCCACTTCGGGCACCTGACGGATAATTTCCTCGAAACGCCGCGCCCGCACTTCCGTTTCCTCAAGCTGGGCGCCGGCCTGGATTTCCATGCGCAGGCCGAATTCGCCCTGCCGCATCGGCGGCATCAATTCCCGGCCCAGTTGAACCGCCAGATATCCGGCATGGACAGTAATCAACAAGACCAAAAGCAGGAACAAGAAACTCAGGCGCAGGCTGCCGCGCAACATCACGCCATAGCCCCTCCTGAACGCCTCAAAGGTAACGGAAAATGCGCGCAGGGGCAGGTAAAATACTGCATTAAAAAGCAGGCGGACCACCTGGAAAATCCCGTAGAAAACAGACAGGACCAGGAACAATGCGGAGACAAGAACTGTGGATGCGATTCCCAGGATGATTCGGCACAAAAACAACGCCAGGACAATGGGCAGCAACAACACGTAATATGGCACTTGAATCAGGCTGCGCCATGAGGGCTTGCGAAAGGCGTCGGCCAGGGAGGACCACGTAGGAGCAAGAAAATCGGTTCCGCTCTGGCGCACGAACCCGACACCATATCCCAAACCCAGAAATGGTATCATCACCAGGGCTTTTATGACCCCATAACCCTTTTCGTCACGGCCTTCCCGGTATGCGCGCAGCGGCCAGATGACATAACGGTCGGCCTGCAATTCCCCGGCTGTGCGGGACACCACCAGAGGAATAAGATAAAGCGCCGTCAACAGCGACGCCGAAAGTGAAAACGTCACGGTCATGGCGAGGTTGCCGAAGAGCTGTCCGGCAATGCCCTCCACAAAGGCCACCGGCAGGAACACGCAGATCGTGGTCAGCGTGGAGGATATCACGGCGCCGTATACTTCGCGCGTTCCCCGGTCCGCGGCGGAAACCAGGTCATCGCCCTCTTCCCGGCACCGGAAAACGCTTTCCAGCACCACGATCGAGTTGTCCACCAACATGCCCACGCCCAGGGCGAGGCCACCCAGAGACATGATATTGAGGGAAATGTTCTGGAAGAACATGGGCACAAAGGCGGTGATTACGGAAATGGGTATGGATACGCCGATAATAAGGGTGGACCGCATTTCCTGCAGGAAAAGATACAGTACAAGCAACGCCAGAATGCCGCCCTGAATGATGGCATCCTGCACTTCCTTGATAGCGCCCCGGATGAAACGCGACTGGTCGCTGATCATGGACAACCGGGCATATGGAGGCAGACGGTCCAGGAATGCGCCTTTTTTCGCTTCGTTTTCTGATTCGCCGAAGGAGCTGGAAATGTCCGCGCCTTTTTCCCGGCGCTGCTTCGCCTTTTTATAGGCGGCCATCATGCGTTCCTGAAAGGAGATTTCCCGCTCAAAGCCCAGCAGGCCGCGTACCTTGTTGCACACCGAAACCGTGTTGGCATCCCCTTCCTTGAAAATATCGATGGCGACAGCCTCACGGCCGTTGATATGCACAATAGACTCGCGCTCACGGGTACCCAGATACACCGTTGCCAATTCGTCCAGCCTGCGTTGTGCTCCGGCAGGAGTCACCAGGATGCTGGCGGCGATGTCATCAACCGTCTTGAATTCATTCAGCGTGCGAACCAGGTATTCCGTTTCCCCCTCGCGAAGCCGGCCGCCGGAAAGGTTGATATTCTGCTGGGCCAGGGCGGTAATGACAAATTGGGGGGAAATACCGAGCGCCTTAAGCCGTTCCACATCCAGAAGCACCTGGATCTCCTCTTCCTGGCCGCCCTTGATCTGCGCCTGGGCGATGCCGTCCTCCGCTTCCAAATCGCCTTTCAGTTTCCGCTCCGCCGCCTCCCGTATCGTGGTCAGAGCGGCTTTTTCTTCTTCGGAACCGGGCTGGTGGGATTCATCGCCCGACGTTACCGCAATGCGCATGACCGGGTCCAGACCGGGATCATACCGCAAAATGACGGGCTTGCTGGTGACCTCGCGCGGCGGGTCGAACAAGTCCAGGCGGTCGCGCACTTCCTGCTGCGCCATGTTCATGTCCGCGTCCCAGGTGAACTCAAGGGTGATTTCCGAGAGACCCGGCGACGAAACACTGCTGATTTCCACCATGTTGCTCACGATACTCAGCAGTTCTTCGAGGGGACGCGTTACCAGCATCTCCACGTCTTCAGGCGCCGCGCCTTCATATTCCGTGCGCACCGTCAGGCTGGGATAGGAAATATCCGGCATCAGGTTGATGGGCAGGTTCTGGTAAGATCGCCAGCCAAAGACAACCAGCGTTAAAAACAGCATGGCCGTGGAAACCGGTCGGCGTATGGCAAAAAGGCGCGCACGGGATGCCTGTGGAGCGTTTTCGTTCATCGAATCCCTAACATCGAATAAAAGTGGTTCTTGGTCCATTCACGTACCGGTACAGTAGCATACAGGCAAAACCTGGCAAAACCAAACCGCCGCACCCGGTTCCGGTTTTTCGTTATTATCATGGGCAAACACGTAAAACCAAGCGCATTGAATGGAATGGGGCTCGCGGACGCCGACACATTCAGGCGCACCCTGACACTTCCTGATGGACCCGTTTCCAGAGCACACCGGAACCTTTCGCCGTTCCGGCCATGTCGCCCGGGGCGTACTGCATGCAGGAAGGCCACAGGGATTCCGGTCTAATAACTGATGCCCAAATCTGCAGAGTCACCGCTTTCCGTACTGACCATGGCGTCCCGGTTCTTTTCCGCGGCCGCGAGCGCTTCCGCGGTAGACATGTCGGTCCGAAAACTCATTTCCTCTTCCAGGTTGGTAATGGTCGCATAGGCATCCTGTTTCAGCGTATGCTGGCCCATGGTAACCACCAGGGTATCCTCCGGCAAGCCTTCGGTAACTTCTATGAGATCGCTTTGTTCCAGGCCCGTTTTTATTTCCACACGCCGCGCCTTATAGACAGGACGGTCACGAAGCCCGGTAAACCGCTCTCTGTCAATCGTGGATTCATCCACTTTGTCCAGCAGGAATACATACTTGCGTCCTTCCTCCTCGACGATGGCATCCCGCGGCAGGAGCAACACGTCAGGTCGGACTTCCATGACCAGTTTGACCCGGGCGAAGGCCGAGTCGCGCAGCAGAGGCTTATCTGCTTCCTCAAAGTCCAAGAGTACGCGCACCGTNNGGGTCAACAACCGAAAAAAGCGGCATCCCGGGGGAGACGACCATACCCGCCTGGGCCAGGCGGTGGGTAATAATGCCGTTCATCGGCGATTGCACAGTCTGATTGCGCAACTTCAATTCGGCGACTTCCAGATTTGCCTGTGCCTGTTCATAGGCAAATTTCATGTTGTCCCGTTCCGCCGACGCGCCAATACCCTCCTCATAACTTCTTTTCGCGATTTCATAGGCCGTCTTCTGCTGCTGCACTGCGATCCGCGCCTGGCGTATTTGCGCCTCCAGTTCGTCGCGTTCAATATGGATCAGGCTCTGTCCCTCTTTGACCACATCGCCGACTTCCGCCGCCACGCTCAAACATATGCCCGCCCCTTTCGAGAGAACCTCCACCCGGTTTTGTGCCTCTATGCGCGAGGTCGTCTCGAAATAGGCTGCGATATTATCCCGCACGGGCAGAGCGCCTTTAACCGGCGTGACAAAAATAGGTGCGTCTTCCGGCTTGCTCTGCGCCACGACCGTTCCTTCCACCGGCGTGCCGCAGCCGCTTAACAGGGCGGTGCTTACCACCAGCGAAAACATCAGTAACCTGTAAAATAAACTTTTCATAATATAAGGCACCCCTTCAGGGTTGCACGCAAAAGGCTTTTACCATCCCAAACATGACACAAAGCCTATACAACTAAACCAGCATTTTGTTACCATTACAATACCACTACACGCAAAGGAAACAAAAAAAACCTTATTTCCCTTCCCCGAGCCAAATAGTATATCCTTTATTTAGACTTGTCACAAGCTCTATGGGATTCATCTTTTATGATGGCAGAAAACGGATATAAATTCAACAAAACGAAAAATTATGGGGTATAAATAATGAACCCGTCTACATCCCGCCCGCCCTGGTGGAAATCCATCGGTCCCGCATTAATTACGGCCTGTGTCGTTTTCGGGCCCGGTAGCCTGGTGATTAGCGCGAATATTGGCGCTACCTATGGTTACGAACTATTATGGTTGCTTTTGCTGGCGGGGGTGCTCATGGGCACCTACACGACTATGTCTGCCCGGATAGGCGTCACGACCGGCACCAGCCATTTTGGCACGCTCAGAAAGGAAACCAGCCGTCCTTTCGCGATGGTACTGGGACTGGTATTGTGCCTGACCTGCGGGTCCTTTCAATTTTCCAACAACCTTGCCCTCGCCCTGGTTGCGGGGGCCTTTGCGCCAGAAGGACATGAACTGGTCTTCCAAATTGGAGGTATGGCCCTGTTGAACCTGTTCCTAATCACCTTCCTGTTTCGCGGTGGCCAGGTGTATTTGGCTCTGGAACGGGTAATGAAAGTCATGGTGGGTATCGTTTTGTGTTCTTTCCTGATAAACCTCCTATTCGCCCGGCCTGATCTGCCAGGTGTCCTGAAGGGCCTGGTCCCGGGCATTCCGGAGAAGCTGTCCCTGGGAATTCCCCGGATATTGGACGGGGTTATTACAGACCCGATGGTCCTGATTGCCTCGCTATTCGGCACGACCTTCTCCGTGGCCGGTGCGTTTTTTCAAGGGAACCTGGTGCGTGAAAAAGGCTGGACCCGGGAAGACTACGACCGTGGCGTGGGCGATGCGGTGGCCGGTGTCGGCGTCTTGACCCTGGTAAGTGCCATCATCATGGTCACCGGAGCCACCGTTATCCTGGGCAAGCCCGCAGATAATCTTGCCAGTCTGGCGAGTACATTACAGCCCCTGCTGGGAACCATGGCCTTCACTATTTTTTGCGTGGGCCTGTTCCCGGTGGCACTGAATCCCTTCCTTATCAATGCCATGATTGGCGGCACCGCCCTGGCGGACGGTTTCGGTCTGCCCGGCAAATTCAGTGATTTCTGGCCGCGCATGTTTACAATCATTGTTCTTATGACCGGCTTTTCCATGGCGAGTATCGGATTGTGGAAACAAATTCCGCCGGTCAATCTGATGATTTTCGGGCAGGCCATGACGGTAATCGGCAATCCGCTGATGGCGGGAACCCTCCTCTGGCTGGCGAACAGGAAAACCCTGATGGGCGCGCGCAAAAACCGCATCGCCTCCAATATCTTGGGGGGAGTGGGCCTGGTCGTCGTGCTGTTGCTTGCCCTGCGCGTGCTCTGGTTTCTTTATCTGCGGATGACCCTGCTGCTGGCGGGATGACACCGCGTGGTGGGCCTTGATGCATACAGTGTCATTTCGGTCTGGCCACGGGAATGCGTTTCAGAAAAGCCAGCGCCTTGATATATTGCGCATTGTTGCGGAGTGAAAAACCATTGGTATTCTCGTCCGGGGGGCCTGCGGACGGTAAGGTGAAGCGCGGCAAATCAAGTTCGGGCGCTTGGGGCCCTGTTCCGTACAACACCAAAGCGCCTGCATCATCTGAACAAAACCCTTCAGGATACCGGACTGGCGGTTCATGTTCCCTGCACAGGCCTGAAATCAGGCACACCCCGAAAGGATTATTACCTAAAAGCCAATTCAATTGATGGTACGCCAACGCCAGGTATTTTTTCTCCGCCGAATAACGATAGGCCTGGCACGCTGTCTGAACCGCGGACAAGAGTCGCGCCGTGTTGCCGAGGAGGGGATGTTTCATGCCCTCGGTCCAGGTAAAAAACCCCCTCCCGGAACCTTCCTGAGAACGGGTAAGGCCAAAGGGATTGGCGGCATTCGTCAGAAGAATATCGGCACTGGCGCAAAAGGCCTCTCTTAGATATACGGAGATGGTGGTATCGGTCACATACTCATACTCCAACAGGGATTCCACACGTTCAAGCACAATTCCCGGGTAAATTTCCTTTGCATAGGCCAGGTAAGCCTCTTCACCGGTGGCTTCATACAAGTCCATGGCGGCAAAGAAAAACCACATCCCTTCCCGTTTTTCATCCAGGACCGGCTGTATCAGCAACCGAGCCGCTTCCTTAATCTTATCCGCGTCGTTCTTGTAACGGGCGATGCAGGTCAACGCATTAAGATAGAACGGGAACTCCTCGTGCTGAAGGAGGTGTACGGCGTTGCCCTGCAGAAGCCACGCCGCGAGGGCGTCAGCGCCATAGAATGCTTCTTGTTCGAGCGACAGCAGACGGGGGTCTCCGGAATACCTGCCCTGCAGCAGACTCCAGGACTGCACCAGGGACCACAGTAAAACAGCGTCTGAAGCCTTGTTCAAACCCGGGTCATCCCACAAGCGTAACGGACCGGGAGAAGCACCGGGGGCCGGACGGCAGTGTTGAAAGGGGGTCACGGCGGGAAGGAACGCTTCTTCCCAGAGCACATCAAACCGTATGCGGATGGAACCGGTCACCTCCGGACAGTCGTCCATTTTTACGGTCAAGGTATAATCGCCTTCTTCCTCAAAATTGGTGAAGTCCCCCTGAAAATAAAAATCCTCCCACGTCACGCCGCCGGCGCCTTTCACCTGGCCGCCTTCGCCAAGATCTTCCTCATAAACCACCTCGCCAAAGGCATTCGTGAGGGAAAACCGTGCCGTGTGCGCGGGAAAATTGGAACGCACCGTAAACCGTTTGGGTGCCACCTGTTCATAGCCAAGGCGGTTACACATCAACGTCACTTCAGGTACAAACGCATACAATCCCATAAAACGGACCGTCTGCCAACAGAAGGCTTCCCCGGTTTTCCCGTGAGCAACCAGGGAAACGCGCACAGATTCAGCGGCCACCGGCCGTTCAGATTCGGACAGGTTAAACCGGCGACGCCCTTCCGGTCCGGAAGCGGGTTGGAGGACCACCGCCTCTAAAACAGCGCCTTCCGCCATCCAATACAGGGTCGCTTGGGCTTCATCACCGCCCGTGGCGGTTATGCTGCCGGATAGGGACTGCAGATCTTCACTGAGATGTATCTGCGGGGAGAGAACTGAAACAGGTTCCAAGGTGTTGATGCAGAGTGCAGCGCCGCCGCCCGGCACGGCCCCTTCGGCCAACGACCAGGATTCGGCGGCAACCGAGGGTCCTTTCTCCGGCCAGATATCGCCCCCAAATACCTCCCACCCCTCCGGCAATACGCCTGGCGTCTCTCCGGCAAAAGAATCCAAGTCAAAAACCGGCCGGTATTCCTCGAGTGTCGCGCCTTCATCCAGGGCATGCCCGAAAGAAACCATCAGAAGCATAAGGACTGCCAGCCCCGAACATACAGGATATGCCGCCGCACGCACGTAAAAAATACGGAGGCATGGTTTTACCCCGTGAATAATGGTCATACTACAACTCCACATCCGCCTTTCAGCGCCCTTGTGACACTACCTGCCCGATTTATCATCACGGGTAGGGTTTTCAGATTCAAAACAACGGTTTGTCAGCCCTTTCTTTCAGCATGCACCACAGCCGCTGCTTCATGACTTATAACAGAATTACAGAGGTGACGCAAGAAACGGCCACGTCCTGTGGCCGCCCTTACCGTCCCCTCGACCATGAAGAACCCTGTCCAAGAGGAGAAGCGAGGACCGGTTTCTGTCACCGCGATTCTCCTTCAGGACGCGATGTGAAACATGTTATACTGGTCAAGTAACGAACAGGACGGTGAATCGACCCATGATACCTTTGTTAAACCCTTTCAGAACAAGTCTCCGCCCAAATGTCCGGATAGGCCGGGCTGTACAGGCGTTAAGCGTCATAACGGTTCTGATCCTGGCGCCGGGACTCTCCTTTGCAGCCGGTCCTCCTGTAATCCAGTTGAGCACGGTGACCGCAGCTGCCGGCGGCACGCTGCTGATGCCCGTTTCCTTCCAGGCCTCGGAAGGAAAAGGTGTATCCACACTCGTCCTGCGTCTTTCGATACCGGCCCTGCGGGTTACCCTTCTGGATGTTATTCCGGATGCGTCCGTAGCTGCCTCTGGAAAATCACTCGACTTTGAAACCGGAAACAACCAGCTTTCAATTTGTGTTTTCGGGGGCACCTCGGATATCACGTCCGGCGGGCTGTGCCTGCTTTTGTTGCGCCTGCTTCCGGACAACCTGCCCGGCACTTCGATAACCGTGGCCGATGTGGGCACCCATGGCGCGGATAAAGAGGCGTCGGCGGTTGTGGTTGACGTTCAGGAAGGCGTCATTACGGCGGCAACCGGCACCAACCCCCACGTCGCGGACAGTAACAAGGATTGGTCCGTCTCCCTTCCGGAATTGCTCCGTATTATTCAGTTCTATAATGTGGGAAACCATCATTGCGACGCCGCCACGGCCGACGGTTTCGCCCCCGGGCCCGGCAATACGGAATGTCAACATCATGACGCCGACTATACCCCGGCGGACTGGACTATTTCCTTCGTGGAATTGCTGCGCCTGATACAACTCTACAACTCCCCTTATGGCACCTACCACGTTTTGGCCGGGACGGAAGACGGCTTCTCGCCGGGGCCCTTCGGCATCGTCTACGACAAGCGTTTTGCCCGCATATACGAGCCGCTTTACTCCCGGTAACCGCCATTCAACCGCGCATTGCGCGTGATACCCCCGTATCCCGCGCGCATAATGGGCGTCCCCTCAAACAGCCGCCTGAATGCGTCTTCGGAAATCGATGCCAGGGCCTCCGCGTCCAGCAGGGGAAACGTTTCCGATTTCCCGTCCGGCGCCGCGGTCTCCAGAACTTGCCGCCGGTTCCAGGGACAGACCTCCTGGCAGATATCGCAGCCGAACACCCAGCCGCACAGATTGGCGGCGACGGTTTCAGGAATCTCCTGCCGGTTTTCAATGGTATGGTAGGCGATACAGCGGCGTGCATCCACCTCCCGGTCCCCAACAATCGCGCCGGTCGGGCAGGCCCCCACGCAGGCGGTGCAGGTGCCGCACCGTTCCGGAACGGGTGTATCCGGAACCAGGGCGGCGTCCGTGATGATCGTGGCCAGAAAAAACCAGGAACCGAAACGGGGATGAATCACCAGGCCGTTCCTACCAATCCAGCCCATGCCCGCACGCGCCGCCCAGGCACGCTCGCGCACCGGGCCGCTGTCCACCGATGCATAACCTATGGTACCCGGCATGCAGTCACGCACATAATCCGCCAGCCCCTTGAGCGGTTTTATAAGAGCGCGATGATAATCTCGTTGACGGGCATACCGCGCGATTTTAGCGTTCTCCGGCATGGGTCGGGTATCGGGCCGGTAATACGTTTTTGCCAGCACGATGACGGACCGTGCGCCCGGTACTTTTAACTGTACGTGTTGGCGGAGGTCCCGGGTCCGCGCCATCCAATCCATATCCGCGTGAAAACCATGTTCCAGCCAGCAGTCAAAACCTTCATCCCCTTCCAGTATTGTGGATGCGACACGACAGTCGTCAAAGCCCAGTTCCAGGGCTTTTTCTTTTATTAATGCGGTTACCGTTTCCATGGCGGTCTAAAGCCTGCTGCATTTCAGAATAGGAAAAAGACGCAAGTCATCATTGTGTTCTGTCGAGGTGTTCCTCCTTTTCAGGGAGGACTTTTAATTCTGGTGGATATCATTCTGCTTAAATGCAGACTTACCAACCTCGACAGCGTTTTGACGCGGTTTTTCGGAAAATAGTATTGCACAAAAGTTTGACGCAAAAGGCCGTAAAGAAGGGACAGACTACCAAATAGCAAGCATGAAACACAGGATTATACGCAGTACTCAGGGTCTATTTGGCAGTCAGTCCCTTCTTTACTTAGTCTCTGTGTTTTCTCAAAAAGTGCCATTGTATATTTCGACGAGTTCAGGAAGTCTGAAATTACCCGAATGGATTAAGTACTTATAGGATGGTATCAAAACGGTCTGTATATCTCCACACGAATCAACGAATATAGTTTCAGGTCAGATATTTACGACTGGTTCCCAAATTCCATTTGCGAACCAGAATCAAGCTTTTCCGTTTCAGAATTACCTTGCACGGTCCGGGTGTTCATAAAGCCCGATGCGGTCCATGGGAATGGATTCAAAGCCCATATCAAAGGCGGGTGAATCGTCCTTTAGACGGAAATCGCGCCGGGCCTGGTCAACAAAATGGGGGTCTTCTTCGACCAGATTGTTTTCGAGCGTCAGGTATTCCTTCGCGAGGGGTTCCATGCCGTCCCACCTGCCGCCCACACAGATGTTGCGGGCAATCAGATTGCCTTTGGGCGCCTTGGGTTCGTCTTCCAGAATGCCGACCAGTTTCGGATAGCGTTCACTGTAGGGCGGTTCCTTGTATCGTATATCGGACAGTGTACCTTTGGTGTTGCCCTCTTCTATCCACATATCGGCGTGATAATGGGCCCAGCCCAGGGCGCGCGCGTCCACATGCAACGCGGGATTACAGTCTACAAAGATATTGTTGACCACGCTGCAGTCGCGCCCGCCGCCTATAAACGCGGCGCGGGTCACCTTGTAAAAAACGTTGCCGATAATGTCGGCGGAGCTGAACATGTCGTCGAGGTACACGCCCACGCAGCCCTTTTCCCGGAAGCCGAGAATCTCATGCAGGTAATTGTGGCGGACAACATTTCCGCGCATGGTCCAGTTGCGCCCGCAATACATGGCGCCCGCGTCGTTCGACTCCAGGCACACGTGATGCAGTTCGTTGAATTCGATGATATGGTCATTACCTCCAAAGCCAATACCCATGTGCGGCGCATTGTGAATATGGTTATGGGCGACCCGGTTACCCACGCCGTGCACGCTGATGCCGGAACGGTACATGCGGTACCAGCGCCCGTAATCATAAATATGATTGTTTTCCGCTGTGTGCCCGGCAGGGGTGAGCGTTTCGCGGTTGCCGCCGCTGAGGCTGATGCCGCCGCCGCCCATCTGGTAAATGTCGCAACCGAACACGATATGGGCCCTTTCTCCGGACACGCTTACGGCGTCGCCGCCGCCGCTGCGGAAGGTGCAGGCCGCCACGCGCACGCCCGCGCCACCTTCCACCTGCAGCATGCAACCCCGGGACAATTCAAACACCAGGCCGTGCAACGTAATATGGGCGGCGTTCTTCACGGCAACCAGATTGGACACTATGGAGACGCTAATATCGCCCGGCTGAGTCGCTTCAGGCGGCCAGAAATAGAGGATACCCGCCTCGCGGTCCACATACCATTCCCCTGGCTGATCAATTTCGGAAAGCATGTTGTACGCGTAGTACCACTGCTTGGGCCGGTAGCCGTAAGTGTGATACGGTTCTTCCAGCCGGATTTGGGATTTCTCCACGTCAATTTCGGCTATTTTTTGGCGCTCGTCCGACCAGTCCCAGAACCAGTATCCATGCAGCCAGCCGTCCTTCTCGCCGACCCAGCGCGCGGGCCGATCCCCTTCGTAGGTGAACAGCCCGGTTTTACTTCCCTTGATGCCGTGGATTTGATGACCGTCGTCCACCACAATAGATTGGATGGTGGCAAAGCCTTCATTGGGCCAGCGCGCCAGCGTCATGGGTTTGCCGCGAAAATAGAGTTCCAAGCCGCCGCCTGCCGGCGAACCGAAGTCTGTAATGCCCAGCGCCTTCAAATCGGCCTGCACCACGTTAGGCCGCGCGGCCGCATCCAGACGGTCCAGCACCGCAGCATCAGTTACCGGTGAAAAGGTATCCACCGTCACTCCTCCGCTGATGATCGCCTGGCCCTTGGCGGCGGCGCAATAGGCGATAAGAGTGTCCGGCGTGCCGCTATCCTCCGCTTCCAGGGTAAACGGTTCTGTAAGCCGGTAGACGCCGGGCGCCAGTTCCACCCGGATGCCGCCGTCCCGCAATCCATCCGATGCTTTGATCTCCCTGACCTTGGTTCGCGCCCCAACCAACGTGGCCAGGGGCCCGTCGGTTCCCTCGGCATTCGGTAAGGGTACTTGTCCGGACCAGGCATCCTTGCCTGCGGGGGAGATATAGAGTGTGGTTAATGCCTGTGCGGAAAAGGAAGCCAGCACTAAAAGCAATGTAACGGATAGGGGCAGATATCTGCGCTTCATGAGTGTTCTCCTGTTTTAAGTTACAAAGTATCTTTGTAACGTGCAGGGATATCCTATCATTTTAATGGGCTTTGATTTCAGTTGCCGCCCAAAACCTGCGTGGGCGTGTCCTACATGATTCGCAGGGTAGGTGGCAGAGATAAGCGCAGGACGGGTAAGGACCGGTAGGGCGTGCAGGATGGGAAAGAACAAGGGATGTTGGCCTGAATCCTTGAAATCCCCAAGGGTAGACGGGCATCATAACGGTCGCTTTAGGTGTAACAGGGTACACATACCGTAGAGGGACATATCGAGAACCAAAACCTAGGAGATTTTTCATGGCGTTTATGATTCGACAGGCCCTTCTACTCCTGTTCTGTTTTGTGGCGGCATGTCCGCTGTGTTTGGCATCAACCGCCTGGGAACTGGATGAACATTCTGCGGAGCCTGGAACATGGGGGTTTCGTCCCGCAGAAGATGCGGTGGCGGAGACCAATCCCCCGGCGTTTTCTTGGCGTCCGGAGGATACGGCAGTTTCCTATGAACTTGAGGTCGGTTCGGATAGGGGTTTTGAAACGGTTGTCTATCGCAGGGAAGCCCTTTCCTGGTCGGCCCATTGCCCTGACCACACCTTGAATCCGGGCAACTACTATTGGCGTTATCGTGGCAAAGATGAACAAGGGCAATTTTCCGTGTGGAGCACGCCCCGCAAGTTTACCGTGCCAGAGGATAGTGTGGCCTTTCCCATGCCTGCCCTGGAGGACCTTATAGCGCGTATTCCTGCGGCACACCCGCGCCTTTTCATGGATGCAGCCGAGGTGGTGCGGTTGCGCGGGCTGGCTGAGGGGCCGTTGTCGAAGCGCTGGGCCTCCCTTCTGAGACAAGCCGATACGTTGCTTGAAACGCCCCCCGATGCCAGCGAGCCGCCCAAGTATCCCCCCGGT
>MTKZ01001660.1_pt1 | contig 34777 bp, 26 predicted proteins | sample 1042781 | NCBI WGS metagenome assembly MTKZ01 (sample SAMN06212207, study PRJNA360539) | anaerobic digester metagenome | biome: Wastewater treatment plant; material: sludge; isolation source: anaerobic digester fed with sludge from wastewater treatment plant | place: Denmark: WWTP Viborg ...
CCCCGTGCAGTCAAAGCCATAGACGTAAGCGCGATTCGGGTTGTAATACCGGGTTGTTTCGATCGGCTTTTTGATCTTCATCAGGTCATCGACTTTCTTGCCGCCGAAAAAATAGGGGACCCCATATTTATACCTGGCCTGGATGTCGGCCCCGGTCAATTGGTTGTACCGCTCCAGGAACAGGTTGCCCTCCTCGATCATGGAAAATGCCGCATCCAGTTCCGGATGGCGCTGCACCTGGGCTGACACCGGGAAAACATTCAGCAAAGAAATAAGGATCAGAAGCAAGAGGACGACTTTTCTCATAAATAATCCTGCCATTTCTATGATATTCACCGATTTTCCGGAGAATTTATGGTTTGATCAGATCCAGACCGGTTGGGGAAAGGGTATACACGCTCTTCGAGTCCCCGCGCCCGAGCTGGCCAAATTTACTGATGCCTGAGGAAAGCAGGGTCCCATCCCGGGTCATGGCAAACACGAAAAGGCTTCCCCCCATGACCAGAACGACATCTTTATCCCAGGCTTTCCCGGGCAGTACCCCCTGAGTGGACGAGGAGCGGAAGCCCTGACCAAGCTGTCCATAGCTGTTGTTGCCCCAGGACCAGAGAGAGCCGTCCTCCAGGATCGCATAGGTCTGCGAGCTGTATGCGGCAACGTCGGTGACAGCCAGGGGAAGTGGGACGGCGCGCGGCGAGATCCCGGTTTCCCCGCCCGTATCATACCCCAGTTGGTACATGTCATTCCTTCCCCACGTCCATAAAACGCCGCTCTCATCCAACAGCACGATGCTGGCCCCGCAGGCATCCATGCCGGCGATCCTGATGTCGCCGGTGTCGATCCTGACCGGTATGGTCCGGTCAGCTGAGGTGCCGGGGTCGAGGAAGCGGTACTCGTTGTCTCCCCATCCCCAAAGCATGCCCTCATGATCCAGGGCAAGGGAGAACTTCCCGCCGGCTGCGATCCGGACGATGTTCTCAAGAGGCAGTTTGTAAGGGTCCTTCGTGTTCGCGTGGTTCCCATTGCCGATCTGGCCGCGGCTGTTCCTGCCCCAGGCGAGGACCTCCCCGCGCACGGTGAGCGCCAACACATGCCCGAACCCCGCTTTGATGTCGGCAATCTCCTCGTTTAGGTCGACGCGTACATGTGTCTTCAGGAAAGAGCCCTTCACCGTCAGGGGCAGATATGCATTGTTCCCGACCCCATATACGGTATTGTCATCCATCCACAGGAAACTGTAGTCAGACGCCGGAACGATGTCCTTCAAACGCAGAAGATCGATTTCGCTGTTTCTGGTCGAAAACTTCCTGACCTGGAACGATTGCTGGGCGGATCCCCGCCCAAGCTGCCCGAATTGATTATCGCCCCAGACCCAGACCTGCCCCTGGTTATCCCTTGCATAGACAAAACTGCCCCCGACGGCAAGGATGACAGGAATGCCGCTGTCTCCCTGCCAGGTGATGGCTCGTGCCGGACCGCAGAGCAGAAGCATCAGAAGCAGGCATCCTGCCCTGCGCATCATACAAAAGCCTCCGTCTTCATCATCCGGCATCCTGTCATGAACGCCAGGCCGATCAGGGTCAATGCCATCGCCAGATAAACCATTAAGTCAGGTAGGTTCGTCTTGTCCAAGGCGAATTCGCAGCCCACACAGACCAGCACGCCAAGCGCCGTAAGAATCCATTCGCACAGAAATCTCCGGTGGAATCCGGCCCGCCTGACCGTTAACACGCCCAGACAGGCCACAGCACCCATAAACAGCGCCGCGTATCCGACCTGAGTGACGCGCGCAAAGATAAAGATGAACAGCACGTCATCTCTTCGCCAGCTCTCTGGAAGGATCTGACTTAAAGAGAAGAACACAAGAAAGAACAGCGCTTTCATCCCCGGGCTTATAAAGCGCTTCGAGGCGGCAAGGAGCACGGCAAACAGGATCAGCGCGAGCACTCCCTCGATAAAACTGACGGAAAGAAGGCTCTCCCCCCAATCGTTTGTCAGGCTGAGCGGGAAGAATTCCAGGAAGGGAGAGGACACCATTTCCCCGTAACCTTGGCCGTTCAAAGGCTCGATCAGTCGAGCCAGGCCGATCAGCACCGCGGCGGGCGCCGCCGCACTGTCCAGTATGTTTCCGGGTTTGAGCCCAAACAGCTTTGCAGTGAGGAAAGCTGCAAGCAGCACCCCAAGTATATTCCCGATGATGCTGAAACCATGGCTCTCGGGCTGAAAAAAGCCTCCCAGCCCTTTGAACTCCCCAAATTCATCCATGAACACCTCATCAGAGCGGACGAGGCTGAAGAGGAGCCGCGCAAAAAACAGTGCAAGCAGCAAGGCCAGGCAGAAAAACACAGGCACCAGGTTTTTTTTAAAGCCCTGCCTGCGTGTCTGACGAAACATCAATAAAGCGAACAGAACCAGGAACAGCCCCATCAGCACCCAGTAAGCTGGCAATGGGAATCCAGTATGTTCAAACCAATAGACTGGCTCAGTCATGGCTTTCCAGAGTGGCAAAATAGATGATGTCGCTCAAAAAACGTTCAATCTCCGGTGAGTTGACCTTGGTGTACACCAGGCCGTCCCCTTTTTCACTGGGCTGCTTGAACATCATCGTCGAGCTGTTGCCGCCGTCCAGATTGAAGGCCAGGCGGCAGCCGGTTTCCGTGAACTCATATCCCAGCGATTCCGTGAGCCTGGCAAGCTCGGAGATCGTCATGCCCTTTGAGCCTTCGCTCTGTGGTCCCGCGGAGGTCACCAGAAGGTATTCCAGTTCGCCCAGCTGCGCAATGACGGAGCGCTGAGTCCTGTTCCGCGCTCCGACATAACCATTGCTGTAATCTTCCGGGATGACGCAAAGCCCGTTCTCAACCATGACGGGACCGAAGCAGAAAACGTTGTACATGTCCTCCGCGTGGGCGTCATAATAGGCTTGATACATCGCCTTCGTACACTGCTTGATGGCGTTAAAATTTCCGGACTTGTCAATGATCAGAACGTCCATATTGCCCCTTGCTGCATTGCGCAGTTGATGAGTCTGCCGCATGACGACCTGGCACTTGTCCGACTTTGTGAAGTAATCCCCGTTGATGGCAATGACGGCGTTGACGGCTTTTGCGACAAAACGGCCCCGGAACGTCGATGTGCTCTTGAAGGTCGCTGAGGGCGAGTTGACGATCGCCGCAGGCGCCGTGCGCAGCTGGGAGGGATCCTTGATCCTGACATGGGCATAGGTATAATCGGTGTCGGCATACCGGCCTGTGAAGATCTCCGCGGAAATGGAGGAGTCCTGATACTGCGTATCCGACAGATACGAAGCATCCTTTGGCATATCCCCGCCTGTGTAGGTGTCCATTGGCAGACATCCTAACGCACCGCAGGAAATGGCAGGCAGGGATATCAGCAGCGCAGCGCAAAGGACAGCGGTCACAGCCAGAAGTGATTTGCAGTGCATCAAGCACCTCCAGGGTTTTGAGCCTTTGAGTGGGGGTAGTTTATCAACATGCGCAGATGAAGTCAAGCGTTGACAAGGCGCGCGGGATGTGCAGAATATAAGGGTATCACTCGAATGGGAACTGAAAACGCGGATGATGAAGAGAGTTTTGGTCACTGTCCTGCTTGCCATGGTGATGGCCCTCTCGGCGGCGTATGCTGACGAGCAGACGATCACCCTGACCTGTCTTGGCGACATCCTGCTGGGCAGCAACGACCCTGTCAGCACCAGGGAGTACGCATTTCATCGGTATATTGAGCGCTTCGGCCTCTCCTATCCCTTTGAAAGGCTCATGGAACTGACCGCCAGTGACGACATCACATTGGCCAACCTTGAGTGTGTGTTCAACGACGGCGCAGAGATCCAAAAAAGCCGCTACAGATTCAGAGGGCCGGTTTCTTTTGCGTCCATTCTCAGCGCCGGAAGCATCGAGGCGGTCAATCTTGCCAACAATCACTCTGATGATTACGGAGCGGAAGGCTACCAGTCGACCGTCAAGGCGCTTGAGAATGCAGGCATCCTCTTCAGCGGATCGACCTCAAACGGAAATACTGTTTCGGTCTGGGAAAAGGACGGCATCAGGATCGGCTTTGTCGGCGTCATCCCGCTGCATTACAGGGACCACGCGAAAGAAGTTGCCGATTGCTTTGAGGAACTGAAGGCGGCCGGATGCCAGGTGATTGTCGCCTCCCTGCACGCCGGCAAGGAATACAGCCCGACCCACGGCAGCATGCAGGAGCGGTATGGAAGGATCCTCAGGAGCCTTGGCGCAAACATCATCATCGGGCACCATCCCCATGTGCCCCAGGGCATCGACGTGACTGACGGGGTCACCCAGCTTTACTCATTGGGCAACGCATCCTTCGGCGGCAATACCGGGGTGGACGAAAAGATCCACAGCCTCATCAGCGCTGTCGCACAGTTCGAGCTGCGCTTCAGGGATGGTATCTATCTGGGGCACCAATTGACTCTATGGCCCATTCACATCAGCGGAACCACTCCGGAAAACAATTACCAGCCGGTGCTTGTTTCGGGCGATGAGGCGCAGGCCGTCATGAAGCGGATCCAAAAGGATACCCGGTTCAAGCTCAAAGTCTATGTCGACGGCCAGGGCGCGCGCCAGGATTTCATCCCCTGGGGAGACTGACCCATTCATCAACCACGGACATCGCCGGGCACCTTCTCACTCGGATCCATACAGTGTATTTTTATAAAGGCGACCTTTGNNCCTTTGAGCGGCAGAAAAAGTGATTGTCCAATTGGTCAGGCATGCCTCCCCTTTGAGAAAAAAGAACAGCACAAGAGATATGACGCCGCAGCCGCGGCGTCATCTTCATAAAACGCTTTATCCGGGCAGAAGGCTCAGTCTTCCTCCTCCTCTTCCTTCTTGGCATTTTCGATGATCTTCTTGGACACTTCGCCGGGCACTTCCTCATAGCGCTCAAAGGCCATGGTGAAGGTGCCGCGCGCCTGGGTCATGCTGCGAAGGTCGGTGGCGTAACGGGACATCTCAGACTGCGGGACTTCCGCGACCACCTGTTGCTGGCCCTCCACCTGGTTCATGCCCATGATGCGCCCGCGGCGTTTGTTGATGTCGCCCATGATGTCGCCCATGTACTCATCCGGCACCAGGATCTCCACGTGCATGATGGGCTCCAGCAGCACCGGGCCCGCCTCCAGGCAGCCCTTCTTGTACGCGATGCGGGCCGCAGTCTTGAAGGCCATTTCAGAGGAGTCGACCGCGTGATAGGAGCCGTCGTACAGCTTCGCGCGCAGGCCCACCATCGGATAGCCCGCCAGCACGCCCTTGACGATGTTTTCCCGCAGCCCCTTTTCCACCGAGGGGATGAAGTTGCGCGGCACGACGCCGCCGACCACCGCGTCGACAAACTCGAAATCGACGTTGGTATCCCCGATCGGGGAGAACTCGATCCACACGTCGCCGAACTGGCCGTGCCCGCCGGACTGCTTCTTGTGGCGGCCCTGGGCGGATACGGTCTTGCGGATGGTCTCGCGGTAGGGCACCTTGGGATCCTCCAGCAGCGCCGCAGCGCCGAACTTGTTCTGCAGTTTGGAGCGCACCACGTCCAGGTGCAGCTCGCCCTGGCCGGAGATCAGGGTCTCGGTCGTTTCGGTGTTCTTCTCCGTCCTGATGGAGGGATCCTCCTCCTGAAGGCGGGAGAGTCCGGAAAAGACCTTGTCCTCCTCGCCCTGCTTGGCGGCGAAGATCGCCTTGGTGAAGCAGGGGACCGGGAAAACCAGCTCGGGGTATTTGACAGGCGCGTTCTGGTCGCACAGCGTGTCGCCCGTGGCGGTGAAGTTCAGCTTGCTCAGCGCGCCGATGTCGCCGGCATACAGCAGCTGCACGCCCGTCTGTTTCTTGCCGCGCATGGTGAACAGGCCGCTTGTTTTCTCCGTTTTTTCCTGGCTGACGTTGTAGAGCGGCGTCGCCGGCGTGAGGGTGCCGGACATGACCTTGATGAGAGACAGCTTGCCAACGAAGGGGTCGGCGATGGTCTTGAACACAAAGGCTGAGAAGGGTTCGCCCGTGTCGCACTTGCGCGCAAGGGATTCCCCCGTCTTCGGGTTGACGCCGTCGTTGATCGCTCCTTCGGGAGAGTTGAGGTAACCCTTCATCATGTCAAGAAGCGCGCTGACGCCGATGCCGCTGAGCGCCGAAACCGCGATGACGGGTACGATCCGTCCGGCCTGAAGGCCTTTGCGGAAGCCGACGAGGATCTCCTCATGGCTCAGCTCGCCTTCCTCAAAATACTTCTCCAGCAGTTCGTCATCTGACTCTGCCGCGGCTTCGGTGATTTCCCCCATATACTGATCCACCAGGTCGCCAAGGCTCTCCGGAACGGGGACCTCCTTCAGCGCTTTCCCCGCGCCTTCAAACGCCTTGTTCTCAAGCAGGTTGACAACGCCCTTGAAGTTCGATGAACTGCCCACAGGCACAAGCAGGGGCACCACGCTGCTGCCGTACTTTTCGCGCAGGGCATGAAGCACTTTGTCAAAATCAGCGTTCTCCCGGTCCATCTGGTTGACGATGAACAGACGTCCGTTCCCCTGCCTGACCGAGGCGGCCCAGGCCTTGTCAGCCCCTACGGTGAGGCCGCCCACGGCGGATACCACGATGCCGACCGTGCTGGCCACGCGGATGGGCCCGGAGGATTCGCCGATAAAATCGAAGTAGCCGGGCACGTCGATCACGTTGATCTTGACGTTCTTCCATTCCACAGGCGCCACTGCCGCGGAGATGGAAATGCCCCGTCTGGTCTCCTCAGGATCAAAGTCAGCGGTGGTCGATCCATCTTCGACCCTGCCCTGGCGGTCAATGTTCCCCGCGGCGAAGAGCATCGACTCCACCAGGGTCGTTTTCCCCTCGCCGCCATGCCCCATCAGGGCAATGTTCCGGATGTCCTTTGTCTGATAATCAGCCATGTATTCTCCCCCTGTATTGATATTGCACCCGTGCGCTGTATGCTTACAACGGATGATATTCTACCATATGGACGAACATGATACAAGCAAGAACGGCAAAGGGCGTCCGATTGCCCCTTCCGCGTTTTTTTGTTAAGATGTCGCTTGCTGCAGATTGGAGGATCTCCTGGTTCGATGAACATACTGAATCGTCTGTTTGCTTCCGGTTCTCTGGTGAGTGAGAAGAAGCGCCTGGGTGAGATACCGGACAGCAGACAGGCGTATGGCGACGTCGTGTCCATCGCCCTGCCGGCCATCGCAGAGCTGGTACTGATGAGCCTGATCGGCAGCGCGGATACCATCATGGTAGGGCAGCTTGGCAAGAACGCGCTGGCCGCCGTGTCCCTGCCGGGGCAGCCGCGCATGATCATGCTGGCGCTGTTCTTTGCCCTGACAGTCGGGGTCACCGCCATCGTCGCCCGGCGAAAGGGTGAGGGACGGCGCGACGCCGCCAACGCGACGCTCAGGAACGCCATCCTGCTTTCACTGGCCCTGTCCGTCGTGGTCGCCGCGCTCACAATCCTCTTCGCGGAACCGATGATGCGCCTTGCGGGCGGGCATACCCGGACGCCTGATGACGCGGCGGTGCTCAAGGACGCGGTGGATTATTTCACCATCATGATCTGGGCGCTGCCGATCAACGCGCTGAGCATGTGCATCAACGCCGCGCTGCGCGGGGTGGGCGACACGCGCATCCCTCTGAAGGTCAACATCGTTTCCAACCTCGTCAACGTCTTCTTCAATTACCTGCTCATCTTTGGGCATCTGGGCCTGCCGCGGCTTGAAGTGCGCGGCGCGGCGATCGCCAGCGTGATCGGGATGGCGGCCGGTCTTGTGCTGTCGGTCCTTGCCGTGTTCCATCACCGGGGCAGCTACCTGCACATCGCGCGCGGGGACAGCTGGAGGATCGACAGGCCGGTCATGCAGGCCATCGTCAGGGTGGGCGGCAGCGCGATCGCGGAGCAGGCCAGCATCCGCTTCGGCTTCTTTTTCTATTCCCGCGTCATGTATTCCCTGGGCGTGACCATGTTCGCGGCGCACAACATCGCCATGCAGTTCCTTGCGCTCACCTTCAATTTCGCCGACGGCCTCTCCGTCGCGGCCACCTCGCTGGTCGGGCAGAACCTGGGGAAAGGGCGGCGGGACCTGAGCCTTCTGTATGGAAAGATCACTCAGCGCATCGCCCTGGTTTTCTCCCTGCTGCTGGGCGCTCTCACCGTCCTGATGCGCTATCCCCTCAGCCAGCTGTTCATCAACGCGGGCACGCCGGACGCGCCGCTGGTCATCATGTTCGCGGCGGAAACCATGCTGGTCGTGGCGCTGATGCAGCCGCTTCAGATGTCCTCCGTCGTGCTCGCAGGCAGCCTGCGCGGCGCGGGCGACACGCTGTACATAGCAGGGGTGATGACCCTATGCGTGTCACTGATCCGCCCGCTGATGGCCTGGCTGGCGGTCAGCGTGTTCCATCTGAGCCTGGCGCCGACCTGGCTGATGAGCCTGTCGGAAATCGGGCTTCGGCTGATATTTTTCTATCTCCGCTTTGAGAGCGGGAAATGGGCGTTCAAAAAAGTTTGACCTTGCGCCGGCAAGGTTTTCTTATATACTGGGGTAAGAGGGATCAGCGCGGATAAGGAGGCCTGAAAATGGCGGAAAAGAAACTGACGCTCAGACAGGTGGAGGCTAAAATCGCCAAAGTCAATGAAAGCATCGAGAATGCCAAGCAGCGGCTTGTAAAACTGGACGCGGAAAAGAAGGCGCTGACGGCGGAAAAACGCAGGCTGAGCGCCGCGAAAACCAAAGCTGCCAAATCCTCCCCCGCAGTGAAGACCGCAAACAGGAAGACCGCGGCGAAAAAACCTGTCGTAAGGAAAGCCGCTTCAAAGGACACAAAGGAAAAGAATGAGGAGAACCTGCTGGATGGGCTGATCGGCGGCTTGAAGCAAGCAGGATTGACCCCGGAGGATCTGCTCAAGTCCATCCTGGGCGGTAAATAGGTCCATTCATCCCCGTCCGCACCGGGCGCTGCCGGCAGGCAGCCGGTCCGGAAGGAAGCATGCCCCCGCACTCTGATCAGGAGGGCCGTCCAAATGGATATTCAGCATATCTTCATCTTGAATCCCGCCGCGGGGGCACGCAGTGCGCAGCGCAGGCTAGAGTATGAACTCAAGAAGCTCTCCCCGCTTCCCTATACCCTCTACATCACAGGCGGCGCAGGCGATGCGGCAGCCTTTGTCCGCGAGACCTGCCAGAGCCGCACGGATCCGCTTCGCTTCTACGCCTGCGGCGGGGACGGCACCCTGGGAGAGGTCGCCGGGGGCGCGGCGGGTTTCCCCCACGCCGCGGTCGCCGCCTGGCCCTGCGGCAGCGGAAATGACTTTGTCAAGTGCTTCGGCGGGGAAGGTAGGTTTCTGGACCTGAAATGCCAGATCAACGCCGGCAGCATCCTGGTCGACCTCATCAGGGTCGGCGACCGGGCATCCATCAACGTGGTCAACATTGGCCTGGAGGCTCACGCCGCCGCGACAGTATCGCGTTTCCGCCAGAAACCCCTTGTCGGCGGCAGGAACGCCTACCTTATCGGGACGGCGAACGCGGTACTTCGCCATATGAAAACGGACTGCACCCTCACCGCGGACGGCAAGGTCATCCACCAGGGCCCGTTGCTCACCGCCTCCTTCGCGTCCGGGCGCTATATCGGCGGAGGCTACCTGTGCGCGCCAAGAGCCGAATACGACGATGGGCTGATGGATGTATGCACGATCAGGCCGTTCCCCCGGACAACGCTGATCAGGCTCATCGGCACCTACAAAAAGGGCGGCCATCTGGACAGCCCGGATTTCAAGCCTTTTATGGGTTACGTCCGGGCGAAGAAGGTGCAGATCCAAACCAGGGAGGAAACGACCCTCTGCCTTGACGGGGAAATCATCCGGGGAAAGGATTTCACGCTGGAGACCGCGCCCCGTGCCGTACGGTTCATCCTGCCGGATCCCCCGAGGCAGGAAGCGGGGGAAAATCCTCATCGATTTGAATGAGTTTTACCATGGGATTTATTTCAAAGCACAAAAAAACAAGTCGCAGCAAGGGAAAACGTGCCCATCAAAAATGGACGGAATCCTTGACAAAAACACACCTCCGTCGCATACTGACAGGTGTTGGTTTCGCTTGAAATCCCGGAAAACGGGTTCAAAGATATGATGGAGGAATATATGGCAAAAAAGTACACGATTGACGGCAACGGGGCAGTCAGCCACATTGCGTACGCTTTCAGCGACGTAGCGGCCATCTACCCGATCACGCCGTCAAGCACCATGGCGGAGTATGTCGACGAATGGTCGGCGCAGGGGCTGAAGAACCTGTACGGCCAGCCGGTCAGCGTTTCCGAGATGCAGTCGGAGGGCGGCGCGGCCGGCGCGGTGCACGGCTCGCTGGCGGCCGGCGCCATGACGACCACCTACACCGCCTCACAGGGCCTGCTGCTGATGATCCCCAACATGTACAAGATCGCCGGCGAACTGCTGCCTACGGTATTCCACGTCAGCGCCCGCACCCTCGCCACCCACGCGCTGTCCATCTTCGGTGACCACAGCGACGTGATGGCCTGCCGCCAGACCGGCTTCGCGATGCTGGCGTCCGGCTCCGTCCAGGAGGCCCAGGACATGGCTCTGATCGCCCATCTGGCCACCATCAAGTCCTCCGTGCCCTTCCTCCATTTTTTTGACGGTTTCCGGACAAGCCATGAGGTACAGAAGATCGACCAGATCTCCTATGAAGACATCTCAAAGCTGGTCGACTGGGACAAGGTCGCGGCGTTCCGCGCCCGCGCGCTCAACCCGGAGCATCCCCGCCAGTCCGGCACGGCGCAGAACCCGGACGTCTACTTCCAGAACCGCGAGGCGGCCAACCCCTATTACCTGGCCGTGCCCGGGATCGTTGAAGCGTGCATGAAGCAGGTGAAGCGGCTGACCGGCCGCTCCTACAGGCTGTTTGACTATGTCGGCGCCCCCGACGCTGAGGACGTGATGATCATCATGGGCTCCGGCGCGGAAGCCGCGCACGAAACGGTCACCGCGCTGAACAGCAAGGGCAAAAAGTACGGCGTGCTCAAAGTCCGCCTCTACCGCCCCTTTGCCGCGGAAGCCTTCCTCAAAGCCCTGCCGAAGTCCGTCAGGCGACTCTCGGTGATGGACCGCACCAAGGAGCCCGGCGCGCTGGGCGACCCGCTGTATACCGACGTGCGCACCGCGCTGGCGGAAGCCGGACGCAGTGACATCCTGGTCCTGGGCGGCCGCTACGGCCTGTCCAGCAAGGAGTTCACCCCCACGATGATCAAGGCGGTGTTCGACAACTCCGTAAAGCCCCGCCCGAAGAACCACTTCACCGTGGGCATCACGGACGACGTGACCAACACCTCCCTGCCGCTGGGCCGCCAGTACAACGCGGCGCCGGAGGGCACCGTGGCCTGCAAGTTCTACGGCCTGGGCAGCGACGGAACAGTCGGCGCGAACAAGAACTCCATCAAGATCATCGGCGACCATACCAAGCTTTATGCGCAGGCCTACTTCGCCTATGACTCCAAGAAGTCCGGCGGCCTGACGGTCAGCCACCTGCGCTTCGGCCGTGTGCCGATTCAAAGCACGTACCAGATCGACGACGCGGATTTCGTTGCCTGCCACAACCCGGCTTACGTGACGCAGTACGACATGGTCTCCGCCCTCAAGCGCGGAGGCACCTTCCTGCTCAACTGCCCCTGGGAAGGCAGTGAGCTTGAAGAAAGGCTCCCGGCTACCATGAAACAGGCCCTGGCCCAGAAGAAAGCCAAGCTCTTCATCATCGACGCGATCGACCTGGCGGAGAAGCACGGCATGGGCGGGCGCATCAATGCCATCATGCAGGCCGCCTTCTTCAAGCTGGCGGGCGTCATCCCCTACGCCCAGGCAGAGAAGTTCATGAAGGATTACGCCAAGAAAACCTACGGCCGCAAGGGCGACAAGGTGGTCAAGGCCAACTGGGCGGTGATCGACGGCGCGGTGGCCGAGCTCAGGGAAGTCAGGATCCCCGCGGGCTGGCTGACCGCCTCAAGCGGCGCGGAACCGATGAAGATCGAGGCGACGGAGTACTTTGACAAGGTCGCCAAGCCCATCCTCCGGCAGGCCGGCGATTCCCTCCCCGTGTCGGCCTTTGACCCGGCGGGCGTGGTCCCCACGGCGACGACACAGTATGAAAAGCGCGGCATCGCCGTGAACGTGCCGGAATGGCAGATCGAGCACTGCATCCAGTGCAACCAGTGCTCCATGGTTTGCCCGCACGCCGTCATCCGCCCCATCCTCATCGAGTCCGGCGCACAGCGCCCCGAAGGTTTTGAGACCAAGCCGGCCATGGGCAAGGAATACGCCGGCAACGATTTCCGCATCCAGATCAGCCCGCTGGACTGCACCGGCTGCGGCAACTGCTATGAGGTGTGCCCGGCCAAGACCAAGGCGCTGCAGATGAAGCCCCTGGACAGCCAGCTGCATCAGGATGCCAACTGGCAGTTTGCCCGCAAGCTGCCGGACGACCGTTTCAACCACAACAGGAACACCGTCCGCGGCAGCCAGTTCTTAAAGCCCCTCTTTGAGTACTCCGGCGCCTGCGCCGGCTGCGGCGAGACCCCCTACGTCAAACTGGCGACCCAGCTGTTCGGTGAGAGGATGATCATCGCAAACGCCACGGGCTGCTCCTCCATCTACGGCGGCTCCTCCCCGACCGTTCCTTATACCGTCAACAGCAAGGGCCACGGACCGGCCTGGGCAAACAGCCTGTTTGAGGACAACGCGGAGTTCGGCTTCGGCATGAACCTGGCCTATAACCAGCGCCGCGCGAAGCTGGCGGAGACGATCGAAAAGATGATCGCGGTGGAGTACTGCGACGCGGGCATCAAGGAAGCCGGCGCGGAGTGGCTCAAGGCGATGAATGACGCGGAAGGCTCCAAGGCCGCGGCGGAGAAGCTCAAGGAGGCCTGCAGGTGCGGCCTGGACATGACGGGGACGGAATGGGAGGCCGACTGGATCAAGCAGGGCAGGCCTGACTGCCCCTGCGACGCCTGCGCCGGCGCGCGCGAAGTGCTCAGGGACGCGGACCTGCTGGTAAAGAAGTCCATCTGGATCATCGGCGGGGACGGCTGGGCCTATGACATCGGCTTCGGCGGGCTGGACCACGTGCTGGCGCAAAACCAGGACGTGAACATCCTGGTGCTGGACACCGAGGTGTACTCCAATACCGGCGGCCAGGCCTCCAAGGCGACGCCCACCGGATCGGTCGCCAAGTTCGCTGCTTCCGGCAAGAAGACCCGCAAGAAGAACCTGGGCATGATGGCGATGAGCTACGGCTACGTCTACGTCGCCCAGGTCGCGATGAGCGCCAACTACAACCAGGTGCTGAAGGCCTTCAACGAGGCCGAGGCCTATCACGGCCCCTCGCTGATCATCGCCTACAGCCCCTGCATCAACCACGGCATCAACATGTCCTTCTCCCAGGCGGAGATCCGCAAGGCTGTCGCCGCGGGATACTGGAATCTGTACCGCTACAACCCGATGCTGGCCGAAGAGGGGAAGAACCCGCTCATCATCGACAGCAAGGATCCGACGGAGAGCTACCAGGACTACCTGAAAGGCGAGGTGCGCTACACCTCCCTGATCAAGGCCTTCCCGGACAACGCGGAGAAGCTGTTCAAGTCCGCTGAGGAAGAGGCGGCACTCCGCCTGAACAACCTCAAGAAAATGGCGCAGGCGGAATAAGTTTAAGACTCCGATCAAAAGCCCGCCCGGGATCTCCCGGGCGGGTCGCTTTTTGGATGATCCTCTGTGTCACCTTCTCCTGGACGAGCCCCCGCGCGCGATGAGGATCAGCCGGACCAACTGCAGGATCGCCCCGACGGCGGATGCCACGTAGGTCAGGGAGGCGGCATTCAGCACCGCACGGACACCCTTCTCTTCCTCAGGGGTGGTGATGATGCCGGAGCCGCTGAGCATCGCGACCGCGCGCCTTGACGCGTTGAACTCCACCGGCAGGGTGACGAGGGAGAAGACCACCGTCAGGCTGAAGAGGAAGATGCCGGCATAGACAAGCGGCTGCCAGGACATAATGAGGCCCAGGATAAAGACGGGGACGCTGAGGTTGCTGCCGATGCTGACAGCGGGCACCGCAAAGGAGCGCAGCGCCAGCGGGGCGTAGCCGTCATGTTTTTGCATCGCGTGGCCCGCCTCGTGCGCGGCGATGCCCACCGCTGCGATGCTGGCGGAGTTGTAGACGCCCTCGGACAGGCTGAGCGTCTCGCTGCGCGGGTCGTAATGGTCCGTCAGCGTGCCCTGCACCATCGCAAGGCCCACAGCGTCGTTCCCGTTCTCCCGCAGCATCCGTTCCGCGGCATCCGACGCCGGAATACCCGCGCGGGTGCGGACCTTGGCCCATTTCGCATAGACGGACTTGACCCGGGCCTGCGCGAACAGCGCCAGCAGCAGGGCGGGGATCAGGAGCAGCATGGTGGAATCATAGAACATCGGCGTTCCTCCTCAATCAGGACGTGAGTGCAGTCTGGGATCACTTCGTACCTCTAGGCGTGGATTTCCCCGCCCTGGCCAGCTCTTCCCAGCCGTGGCAAACCGGTCATCTTCATCTGGATTATACCACTTCCATATAGCACAAAAACAAAGGAGACGGCCTTGCGGCCGCCTCCAGGGTTAACGGTCAGTCAGGTCTTAACGGCCGAACTGCGCGTCGTTGTTGCCCGAGTCGGTCGTCCACATCTCCAGCATGTTGATCGGGTCGTTGAAGTCCGCGATCCAGCCGTTGCGGGCGAAGTCATAGTTGCCGGCCTTGCGCTCTGCCAGGAAGACGTTCCACTCCATCGTTGAGAGGGTCATGTTGATGCCAACCTGAGCAAGGTCCTGCGCGATGGCTTCGCCGATCGCGGCATGCGCGGCGGAGGTGTTGTGAATGTAATTCAGCGTAATGGCGCTGGTCAGCATGCCGTCCGCGCCAAACTCATATCCCGCTTCCTTCAGGAGTTCGCGGGCCGCGTCAACGTCAGGCTCCACCGGGAAATAGCCGTCGCCCACGGGGTAATTCCAGCCAGCCGCGTCCTTGAACACGCCGCCGTTGCCATCCAGCATCCCGGCGGGAATGAAGGAGGTGGCGGGCTGCTGGCCGGTCTGGGTGATGGTGTCGATGATGTACTGGCGGTCAATCAGCAGAGCGACCGCCTTGCGCATCGCGGCTGCCTGTTCAACGGTCTTGCCTTCAAACAGCGGGCTCTTCACGTTGAAGATCGCGTAGTAGGTGCCAAGCTGACCGATAACAAAGAACTCGGGGGTGCCGATGAGCCCCTTGATCTGGTCGTTGGGCACAGTGTCGATGAAGTCCAGGTCGCCCGCCTGATAAGCGGCGTAGATGACCGTGGCGTCAGCGGAAAGCATGAACTCGAGCTTCTCAAGCTTGACGTTCTCTGCATCCCAGTAGTAGGGGTTCTTGACATAGACCATGCTCTGCTCATGCGCCCAGCTCTCCAGCTTGAAGGGGCCGGAGGAAACAAAGCCGGCTTCCAGCGCCCAAGCGCCGGGGTTGACGACAGCGCCGGCCGCGTCCTTGTATCCGGCTGCGGATTCAACGGCTTCCTGCTTCACGGCAAAGAACGTCGGGAATGCGGCCAGATCCAGGAAATAGGCGCAGGGGGAGGACAGGACGACCGTGAAGGTCTTCCCATCTTCGGAGGCTTTCACATTCAGATCGTCGGGGTATCCGGCGATACCGTTGAACATGTAGCTGTAGTCAGCGGCGGTTTCAGGATTGGCGGCGCGCTTCCAGGAATACTCAAAGTCCTTCGCGGTCAGGTCGCTGCCGTCAGACCACTTGAGCCCTTCGCGCATCGTGAATACGTAGGTCAGGCCGTCGGCTGACAGTTCAAAGCCTGTGGCGTAGTTGGGCGCCGGAACGCCGCTTGCGTCATAGGTGTACAGCCCGCCGAAAGACGCGGCTGCCAGGATCGCGCCGTCCACCGNNGTCCACCGAGGAGTTCAGGGCGGGATCCAGGAAGGCGGGTTCGCTGGAAATGTTCAGCTTCAGCGTGGTGTTCTCCCCATTGGTGGCATGCTGGAAGAACTTCGTGCCAAAGGGGTTGGTGTAGTAGCCCTGCACAGCAGGCTTGGCCATGAAAAGGTCGTTGTAGTAGTAGATCGGGACCAGGGCGCCGGTGCCCATCAGGATGTCCTCGGCCTGGTGCATGAGGGTCACGCGCTGGGCAAAGTCGGTGGTGGATTTGATCTCTGCGATGAGGGCATCGTACTCTGCCCAGTCAGGTGCGCTGGATGCCAGCGCCCCAATGGACGAGAACGCCATGACAGCGACCAGGGCCATCGCCAGGAGTTTCTTGAGTCCCATACTTATTACCTCCAGTTTAGTTTATCGTAAACGGCTAAGGCCGTCTAGACCGTTGTTGTCGCCTGCGGGTTCCAGCAGGACACCTCGTGCCCCGGGGCCAGTTCGCGAAGTTGCGGCGTCTGCTCAGCGCATTGCTGTGTCGCGTATCGGCAGCGCGTCCTAAACGAGCAGCCGGATGGAAGGTTCAGCGGGCTGGGGACCTCACCCTGCAGGATGATGCGCCGGCGTTTCCTGGCCCGCGCAGGGTCCGCGATGGGGATCGCGGAAATCAGCGACTGGGTGTAGGGATGCATCGGCTGGGCGAGGATGCTGTCAGCGGACGCGGTCTCCACTATCTTACCCAGATACATGACCGCTATGCGCCGGCTCATGTGATGAACCACGTGCAGGTCGTGCGCGATGAACAGGTAAGCCAGGCCGAGCCGCTGCTGCAGTTCCTCAAACGTGTTGATGACCTGTGCCTGGATGGAGACGTCCAGGGCTGAGACCGGCTCGTCGCAGACGATGAACTCCGGGTCGACCGCCAGTGCCCTCGCGATCCCGATGCGCTGGCGCTGTCCGCCGGAAAACTCATGCGCATACCGCCTGGAGTGATCCGAGTTGAGTCCTACCAACTGCAGCAGAGAAACGATCTTTTCTTCACGTTCTTTTTGTGTTTTATACAGTTTATGGATGTCCAGCGGCTCCCCCACGATATCCGCGACAGTCATCCGGGGATTCAGGGAAGAATACGGATCCTGGAACACCACCTGCATCTGCTTGCGGAAACGCTGGATATTGCTGTCCGTGATCTCCTCGCCCTTGAAGCGGATGACGCCCTCAGTCGGCCGATACAGCCTCAGCAGGCTGCGCCCCACAGTGGTCTTGCCGCAGCCGGACTCCCCGACCAGGCCAAGGGTCTCCCCCTTGTCAATGGTGAAGGAAACGCCGTCCACGGCTTTGAGCATCCTCTTTCTCATGAAGCCGATCTTGACGGGAAAATATTGTTTCAGGCCTTCGACCTGCAGCAGATGCTCAGCCATTCGCCTGTCTCCCTTCCGTTCCTTCTGCCGCTGTATCCCTCACGTTCACCCAGCAGGAGGCTTTGTGGTTCTCATTGATGCTGATCTCTTCCGGCTGTTCCGTCAGGCACACTTTCATCGCCGCATCACAGCGCGCGGCAAAGGCGCAGCCCCTGGGCATGTTCAGCAGGTCCACCGGCGAACCCGCGATGGGGGTCAGCCGCTCCTTGCTCAGCGCAAAGTTGGGGATGGAGCGCAGCAGGCCTTTGGTGTACTCGTGCCTGGGATTGTAGAAGATCTCCTCCGCGGTGCCGCGCTCGCAGATGCGCCCGGCATACATCACGATGATCTCGTCGCACATCTCAGCGATGACCCCCAGGTCATGGGTGATCATGATGATGGCCATGCCCAGTTTGCTCTTGAGCTCCTGCATCAGCTCCAGGATCTGTGCCTGGATGGTGACGTCCAGCGCGGTGGTCGGTTCGTCCGCGATCAGGATGTCCGGCTCGCAGGCCAGCGCCATCGCGATCATCACGCGCTGCCGCATGCCGCCGGAGAGCTGGTAGGGGTACTGTTTGAGGCGTTTTTGGGGTTCATTGACGCCCACCAACTGCAGCATCTCCAGCGCGCGTTCCTTCGCCTGTTTCCGGTCGCGCTTGGTGTGCAGCAGGATCGCCTCTACAAGTTGGTTTTGTACTGTATAGACAGGGTTGAGGCTGGTCATGGGGTCCTGGAAGATGATGGAGATCCTGGCGCCCCTGATCTGGCGCATTTCGCCGGGGGACATCCTGACGATGTCCTCATTCTCATAAAGGATCTCGCCCTGTGAAATGTTGCCCGGATAATCCAGGATGCGCAGGATCGAGTAGGCTGTGACGGACTTGCCCGACCCAGACTCGCCCACGATGCCAAGCACCTTGCCGCGGTCCAGGTTGAAGTTGATGCCGTTGACCGCGCGCACCTCGCCGGACTGGATCGGGAAAACCGTGTGCAGGTTTTTGACCTGAAGCAGGGGGTTCGCCATACTATCTCCTCAGTTTGGGGTCAAAGGCATCCCTGAGCCCATCCCCCAAAAGATTGAATGAAAGAACGATCAGACAGATACCAAGCGCCGGGAACAGCATTTTATAAGGATAAATCTGCAGGGCACTTCTGGCCAGGTTGGCCAGGGAACCCAGCGAGGGCATCGGCGCCTGGACGCCCAGGCCGATGAAACTCAGAAAACTTTCCACAAAAATGGCATTGGGGACCTGCAGGGCGGTCGATATGAAAATGACCGAGATGCAGTTGGGCAGGATATGCTTGCGGATGATACGGCCTGGTCCCGCGCCCAATGCGCGGGCGGCCAGCACGTACTCGTTGTTCTTGATCTGCAGGATCTGCCCGCGGACCAGACGGGCCATGCCCACCCAGTAAAGAAGGCCAAAGACCACGAACATGCTGATCATGTTGTTGCCCAGGGCCGCGAACACCGTTCCCTGGAGGCTGTCGCCAAGGATCTGTCCCAGGACGACGGACAGCAGGATCACCATCAGCGTGTCCGGAAGCGAATAGATGATGTCGACTACCCGCATCATCACGATGTCTGTCTTACCGCCGACGTATCCGGAAACGGAACCATACAGCAGGCCGATGATCAGCACGATCAGGCTGGCGAAGAGGCCCACCATCAGCGATACGCGGGCGCCGTAGATCACGCGGATAAAGTAGTCACGCCCGATCTCATCCGTTCCGAAAATGTGCGGGAACACGTACTGCCCCGCTTCGATGGCCTCCTGCTCCAGCGTGGAATAAGTAAGCGGGCGCATATTGGCGGCGGTGCGGTCGCGCTTGCCGTTGACGGTGATGATCTGGGAATAGCCGTAAGGCACGATCAGCGGCGCGATCAGGATGACCGCTACCAGGACCCCCAGGATGACCAGGCTCAGCACCGCGAGAGGGTTTTTGAACAGCCTGCGCAGGCCGTCCTTGAAGAAAGTGGTGCTCTCGCGCATCACGTCATGCTGTTCTTTTTCCTCAGCAGTCGCAGGCTCAAACATCCTCGGGTCAAGCTGGAGGCTGAAGGGTTTTTTCTCAGGGGGCACGCTTGGATTGTAGCTGCTCATTCCCATACCTCAATCAAAACTGATTTTAGGGTCGACCGCCTTGTACAGCAGATCGCTTGCCAGGGTCATCACGACCATCAGGGTAGCCAGGAAAATGGTGGTCCCCATGATCATCGGGTAGTCGCGGTTGTTGATGCCCGTGACAAATTTGCTTCCCAGACCGCCGATGGTGAAGACGGTCTCAACCACCAGCGAACCTGTCATGATGTAGGCGGTCAGCGGCCCCACGTAGGTGATGACCGGAATGAGCGCGTTGCGCAGGGCATGCTTGAAGATGACCATCCAATCCTTGACCCCTTTGGCGCGCGCGGTCCTGATGTAGTCCTGGCCCAGGACGTCCAGCATCGAGGATTTGGTCAGCCTGGTGATATAGGCCATCGGGTAGAGCGCGAGGGATATGATCGGCAGAAGGTAGTTCTGATCCGCGACCGACCATACCTTGACCCAGCCCAGGACATAGCTGAAAATCAGCAGCAGCAGGGTGGCGAGGATAAAGCTGGGTACGGCGACAAACAGCGTCGTCAGGAAAATGATGATCCGGTCAGGCCACTTGTTGCGCATCAGCGCGGCGGTCGAACCCAGGATCAGCCCAACGAAAAGCGACAGGATCACCGCCATGCCGCCAAGGAAGGCGGAGATGCTGAAGGATTCAAAGATGGTGGTCGAGATCTCCCGACCTGTCTTCAGTGAAATGCCGAAGTCGCCCCTCAGGAGGTTTCCCAGGTAGAGGAAGAACTGCTCGCCCACAGGCTTGTCCAGGTTGAACCGCTTTTCAAGGACCGCCTGCACGGCCGCTTCCGGCGCCTTCTCCTTGGCAAATGGACCGCCCGGGATGGCGTTCATGGCAAAAAAAGTGATCAATGCGATGATGAAGACGGTAACGATCGCAAGGATGATCCGCTTGACAGAGTATTTCAGCATTCGCGCGCCTGCCTTGCTTGAGTTGATTTGCGTGATATGGCCGATATCACCGCATGCTGTATGATTACACATCTTTATTGAAAAATCAAGCATCAATCTTGCCGCGGGCAGTGATGCTGTGCGATCCGCCGCTCTTTCGGATTACTTTCGCTCAAATGGATTGCCTGCGCCGGTCCGCGCGCGCTATACTTCCCTTCAGTACCAGGAGGAATTGTATGTCCGGTTTTTTATACAATCAAGAAAGCTGCACCCTCTGCCCCCGGGCGTGCCGCGCATCAAGGACGCCTGAGCGGGGGCACGGTTACTGCCGGATGGGGACGGACGCTGTGGTCGCCCGGGCCGCGCTGCACCATTGGGAGGAGCCCTGCATCGCAGGCAGCCGGGGCACCGGCGCGGTGTTCTTTTCGGGCTGCACGCTGAGATGCGTCTACTGCCAGAACGCGGGGATCAGCCATGACGGATTTGGTAAAAGGCTGACGGCTCGGGAACTGGCGGACATCTTCTGGCGTCTGGTGGAGGAGGACGGGGCGCAGACGCTGTCGCTGATCACGCCCACGCACTTCCTGCCAGCTGTCCTTGACGCGCTTGACCTGTACCGCCCGGCCGTGCCGGTCGTATACAACTGCGGGGGATATGAGCGGGCTGAGATGGTCAAGGCGCTGGACGGGATCGTGGACGTCTGGCTGCCTGATTTGAAGTATGTGTCCCCGCGCTTGTCCGTATTGCTCTCAGACGCGCCGGACTATTTCATCCGGGCTTCCGCGGCAATCACGCAGATGTGCCTGCAGTCCGGCCCGCCGCAGTACGACGAGGAAGGCATCATGACACGCGGCGTCATGGTACGCCACCTGGTGCTGCCCGGCTGCACCGCGGACAGCAGGGAAGTCCTGCAGTTCATCAGGGACGGCCTGCCCGAAGGCATACCCGTGAGCCTGATGGGGCAGTACACCCCCCAGCCCGGCTGCGCCGTCGCCGGAATTGACCGGCGTCTGACGCAGAAGGAATATGACCGAGCGGTCTCCTTTATGCAGGCATTGGGCCTGCCAGGCTACATCCAGTCCCTGGACGCCGCAGACACCGGCTTCACCCCGGCGTTTGACTTGACCGGCGTCGAGGATCATCCAGGACCCTGACGGGTCGTTTATATGCTGTACACAAGCGCGGATTCGGTTGACACATGCTCGCCGCCCCCATATAATGCGTCCTACGGAACAGGCAACCACAATATGTTGTTCATCCGGGAAGGATATGCGATATGAGTACAGGTTTTTCGCTCCCCAGGGACATCGTGAAGCGCAGCGGAGCAAAGGAGAGCTATGACCGCGGGAAGATCATCGCGGCCATGGGCAAGGCCTTTCTGGCCACCGGCACGCCCGCGGAGAATGTCCGGCTGGAAGGACTGGCAAAAAGGGTCGAAGAGCTGATGGAAAAGGTCCTGGCCGGGGGAGCCTCGTTCACTGTCGAACAGGTGCAGGACCTGGTGGAACAGGCCCTGATGGAAGCGGACTGCTTTCCCCAGGCGAAGGCCTACATCCTATACCGCGACGTGCGGCGGAAAAAGCGTGAGGAAAGGGAAAGATTGCTGGCATATTTCCCGGACTCACCCGAGCTTGAGGAGGTCCTTGCCGGCATCGGGCGGGACTTCCCGGAGGAGGAGTACGCCCTGTCCGCGCTGACGCGCAAGTTCCTGTCCCTGTACAACGAGGACAGGCCGCAGGAAGAGCGCATGGACACCCTGGTGCGCGCCGCGGTGGAACTGACGGACAAGGAAGCCGCGCGCTGGGAGATGATCGCCGGGCGGCTGTACAACTGCGCCTTCCTGCGCCGCCTGAACCTTCGCGTAAAAGCCCTTGGCATCAGCAGCTTCTATGAGAAGTTGGTTTACCTGGACAGTCAGGGCCTGCTGGCGAAGATGATGCTGGAAACCTACACCCGGGAAGAGCTGGAGCAGGCCGAAACCTTTCTCCGTAAGGAACGGGACAGCCTGCTGCCCTATTCGGGCATCGAGCTGCTCGTCAAGCGCTACGTCATCCACGACCGCCGGTTTGAGCCGCTGGAAAACGTGCAGGAGATGTATCTGTCGATCGCTTTGTTCCTGGCGATACCTGAAGAGAAGTGCAAACGCCTGTACTGGGCCCGCCGCTTCTACGACATGCTCAGTGAACTGAAGATCACCATGGCGACCCCCACCCTGTCCAATGCCCGAAAACCCTACCACCAGCTGAGCAGCTGTTTCATCGACACCGTGCCGGATGACCTGCAGGGCATCTACCGCAGCATCTCCAACTTCGCCAGCGTCAGCAAGTTCGGAGGGGGCATGGGGCTTTACTTCGGCAAGGTGCGCTCCCAGGGCGCGGCCATCCGGGGCTTCGAGGGTGCGGCCGGCGGCATCATCCGCTGGATCCGCCTGGCCAACGACACCGCGGTCGCCGTGGACCAGCTGGGCGTCCGGCAGGGCGCGGTCGCCGTCTATCTGGACATCTGGCACAAGGACCTGCCGGAGTTCCTTCAGCTGCGAACCAACAACGGTGACGAGCGCATGAAGGCGCACGACGTCTTCCCGGCGGTGTGCGTCCCGGATTATTTCTACCAGCAGCTGCGCGTCAGCCTGGAGGGCGAGTGGCACCTGTTCGACCCGCACGAGGTGCTGGAAAAGAAGGGCTGGGCGCTGGAGGACAGCTTCGGGGAGGAATGGACCAGAAAGTATATGGAGCTCATCTCCGATGAAAGCGTCTCCCGCAGGGTGCTGCCGCTGAAGGACGTCATCCGCATGGTCATCAAGAGCGCGGTGGAGACCGGCACGCCTTTCGTGTTCAACCGTGACACCGTCAACCGCTTCAATCCCAACCCGCACGGGGGGGTCATCTACTGCAGCAACCTGTGCACAGAGATCGCGCAGAACATGTCCGGCATCAGCCAGGTAGACCAGCGGGTAGAGACCGTCGACGGGGAGACCGTGGTGGTCACCGTCAGCAAACCTGGCGACTACGTCGTATGCAACCTTGCCAGCATCAACCTGGGCCGTGTCAACGTGCGGGACGGGGCTGAGCTGGAAGGCCTCATCGCCTCCGCGGTGCGCGCGCTGGACAACGTGATCGAGCTGAACTATTACCCCGTCCCCTACGCGAAGATCAACAACCGCCGCTACCGCCCCATCGGACTGGGAGTCAGCGGGTATCACCACATGCTGGCAAAAGCCGGGATCGCGTGGGAGAGCGAAGAGCACCTCCTTTATGCCGACAGGGTGTTTGAGGATATCAACTATTTCGCCGTCAGGGCCAGCAGCCTCCTGGCTGAAGAAAAAGGAGCCTTTCCCCTCTTCCCGGGCAGCGACTGGGAGACCGGCGCCTATTTCAGCAAGCGAAGGTATATTTCGCCCCGCTGGCAGGCGCTGGAAGCCCAGGTGAGGAGCGACGGCATACGCAACGGCTACCTGATGGCGGTCGCCCCCACCTCCTCCATCTCCATCATCGCGGGCACCACGGCGGGGATCGACCCGATCATGAGCCGGTTCTACTATGACGAGAAGAAGACCGGCCTCATCCCGCGGGCCGCGCCGGATCTGAACATGGACACCTACTGGTACTATAAGTCCGCGCACACCATCGACCAGACCTGGTCCATCCGCGCCTGCGGCGTGCGCCAGCGCCACATCGACCAGGCCCAGAGCATGAACCTTTACATCACCAACGACTACTCCTTCCGCCAGATCCTGGACCTCTACCTGCTGGCCTGGGAGGAAGGCGTCAAGACCGTGTACTATATCCGCTCCAAGTCCCTGGAAGTGGAGGAGTGCGAGAGCTGCTCGACCTGAGGGACGGGGAGAAAGCAGGGGGATTTCGTCCCCCTGACCCCCTGACAAGGAGTATCACTCCTTGACCTAGAATCGATTGCTGATCGATACTCTCTTAATATGGATCCGTCATAGAACAGGAGGAGACGCCATGGCCAGACTTGTTAAAAAACCACTGTTCAATCCGCAGGGCGATACGGACGTGAGGCTGCGCCGCATGCTGGGCGGCAACACCACCAACCTCAACGACTTCAACAACATGAAGTACTCCTGGGTCAGCCCCTGGTACCGCCAGGCCATGAACAACTTCTGGGTCCCCGAGGAGATCAACCTGGCCACGGACAAGAAGCAGTACCCGCATCTGCCCGCTCCCGAGCGGCGGGCTTATGACAAGATCCTCTCCTTCCTCATCTTCCTGGACAGCATACAGACCGCCAACCTCCCCAATATCGGCCAGTACGTCACCGCCAACGAGGTCAACCTCTGCCTGTGCATCCAGACCTACCAGGAAGCCATCCATTCCCAGAGCTATTCCTACATGCTCGACTCCATCTGCGAGCCCCAGGAGCGGGACAGCATCCTCTTCCAGTGGAAGGATGACGGGCGCCTGCTGCGCCGCAACACCTTCATCGGGGACATCTACAACTCCTTCCAGGAGGAGAAGAGCCTCGACAGTTTTCTGCGCGTCATCATGGGCAACTACATCCTGGAGGGCGTGTACTTCTACTCCGGCTTCATGTTCTTCTACAACCTTGCAAGAAACAACCTCATGCCCGGCTCAGCCCAGCAGATCCGCTACATCAACCGCGACGAGGCGACCCATCTGTACCTGTTCCGCAATATCCTCAACGAGTTGCAGAAGGAGGAGCCGGACCTGATCGATGAAGGACGCAGGGCAGTGTTCAGGGACATGCTGAGGGAAGGGTGCGAGCAGGAGATCGCCTGGGGCCAGTACGTGATCGGCGAGGACATCCAGGGGCTGACCGGGGCNNGGGGACTATATCCGCTATCTGGGCAACCTGCGCGCCGTGAACATCGGCCTGGATCCCGTCTATGAGGGTTTTGATAAGGAACCGGAGAGCATGAAATGGGTGTCCCAGTACAGCAACGCCAACATGATCAAGACCGATTTCTTCGAGGCGCGCAGCACCGCCTACGCCAAGTCCAGCGCGCTGGTGGACGATCTGTAAGCGAAACAAACTCCTGAGGACTGCCGGACCCGTTCAGCCGGAGCCAGTGGGTCAGACCGCAGAAACCACATTGATCACGGAGGGACAAGATGAACATCGATTTCTCAGCGATCCCGGAGAGGCTGATCCCGCAGCCCAGGGGAGGCGAGGGCACCATGGGATCAAGGCAGTTCTCCGACGGGGTGAACCGGCTGCTGAAGGCACGCCTTATGCCGGGCTCGCGCATCGGCTTTCACCGCCATGAAACTGACAGCGAGACCCTCCTCGTCCTGTCAGGCACCGGGAAGATGATCACGGAGCAGGGGGAGGAGCCTGTCGGACCCGGCAGCGTGCAGTACTGCCCATGCGGCGCCGCACACAGCCTGGTCAACGATGGGACGGAAGATCTTGTTTTCTTTGCCGTCATCCCGCAGCACGGGGCGCAGGCACAGCCGAAATAGACAGGATCGGCGGGAAGTGTTTGGCAGCATGATGAACGACAGGGCCGTTCGGCCCTGTCGTTTCGTAATCGCGGCTGGTCACTCCCCCGGCAAAGCTTCCAGGGTGTTGAGCATGAAGTGCATCCGCGCGCCCCAGCCCTCCGCGGCTTCCAGCGGATAACGCAGGGTGCACAGATAGGTCCCGCTGGCAGCCCATGCCAGGTATACCAGGGCTTCCTGCCTGTCCTTTATTGCGGCAAAGCCCTGCACAGGATCATCGGGAAAGCTGAACAGGGGCAGCATGCCGACCGCATCAATCCCTTCGCATGCCCACCCCTGGCGCTCGTACTCCTCCCGGAAATCCGCCAGTCCCGACTCGTCCGTGCGCCCAGGATCCCAGGTGTCTTCAATGCTGAAGGATACCTCTGCGGAAAGACGGTTGTCCATCAGCTCAAACCTGATGCCGTTTTCCAGCGGCACCGGAAGGAAGTGATCCGCGTCGTACCAGACGGTATACAGCCCTTCAAGGCGGTATTCCGTCACAGGCATCTCTTCCGGCATCCCCTCCAGCTGGATGGTCAGGGTCTTCCGGGCCGGTTCCGCCAAGCCCCAGAGAGCGCTGAGCGCGACGAGCGCCGCCAGCAGCAGGGCAATGCGCATTTTTTGTTTTCTTCCCATCATTTCCTCCATGTTTCCGTTGTTCCTCCTATACAACGCGCGGCAGGAGTGATATCATTCGTCTGTATATTTATTCATTTGGTTTCACGGAACCGTCCGCATTGTCATTCGGCGCATCGCCAGACGCGAGCCGTATCCCGCGGCGCTCATCCCCCGGCAGATGTCCCGCGTTATAAGGAAAAACATGCAGCGAGGGAATCGTCCATGAATCTCAGCACAAAAGGCATTCCCAAAAAAGGCTTGCCGTCCGGCTTCGTTTATGTGGACGAGGTCATTGAGGATTGCATCATCGACGCAAAATATGCAGGCACCGACAATTTCCTGGGCCGTCCCGCCGCAGGCTACCTCGCGCCGCTGGTCGTCGTCACCCGGGAGGTGGCCGACAGGCTGGTGCCCGCAGCGGCCGCGCTGCGGGGACAGGGCTATGTCCTGAAGATCTTTGACGCCTTCAGGCCCCAGCGCGCGGCGGATGATTTTGTCCGCTGGGCAGAGGATCCGGAGGATTGCCGCCGCAGGGCGGTGCATTACCCAAACGAGGAGAAGAAACACCTGTTCCCGAAGGGATACATCGCAAGGCTCTCCGGCCACACACGCGGCTGTTCGGTGGACCTGACGCTGGTGGACCGGGGCACCTGGCAGGAACTGGACATGGGCAGCATCTTCGACTTCATGGACCTGCGCAGCCATCACGGCGCACCGGGCCTCAGCCCCCTGCAGGAGACCAGCCGCCTGATCCTCAAAGATGCGATGTGCGCAAACGGCTTCCGTCCCTATCAGGAGGAGTGGTGGCACTACATCGCCGTCCCCGAGCCTTATCCCGACACGTACTTCGACTTCCCGATCGAATAGCCGCTCCGGCAGCCCTGCGTTGCGTTTCCGTGCCCTGAGGCGCGAAAAACGGATAAAAATCATCAAGAAGAAGGAGGTACCCCATGTTTCCGAACGGCACTCTCTTCACCGCCGAGCAGACCTGGCCGCTGCTGGCCCTGATGTGCGGCTGGGTGGCGCTGTCCATCTGGCTGGAGCAGAAATTCAAGTGGGCCAGCAAACTGTCCGGCGCCATCCTCGCGCTCATCGGCGCGCTGCTCATGGTCAACCTCAAGATCATCCCCACAAACGCGCCAGTCTTTGATGATTTTGTCTGGGGCATCGCCGTGCCGCTGGCCATCCCGATGCTGCTGATCAAGTGCAACCTGAAGAAGATGTGGAAGGACACAGGACGCTTCCTGGTCATTTTCCTGCTGGGCTCCGTGGGCACGATGGTCGGGGCCGTACTGGCCTTCCTGCTGCTGAGGGGAACGAACCTGGAGAACCTGATCGCCTCCGCAGCGACGATGACCGGTTCCTACATCGGCGGCGGCGTCAACTTCTCCGCGCTGGCCGCGACCTATATGGCGGGGACGACGACCATCGGCTCGCTCACGGTGGCCGACAACCTGCTCATGGCCCTCTATTTCTTCTTGCTGCTGGCCATCCCCGCGCAGCGCCTGTTCGTCAGGGCGTACAGCCATCCGCACATGGATGAGGTGCAGGCGGGCCTGGACAAAAACGTATTGGAGAAGGAAAAGACCCGCGCCGCCGCCTTCTGGGGCCGCAAGGAGATCTCCATCAAGGACATCGCCATCAACGTGGCCCTTTCCGCCGCCATCGTGATGACCTCCAAACTGCTCGCCGGCTGGATCGGCGGACTGATCCCGAACGACAGCTTCGTTCTGTCGCTGCTCAAGAGCCTGCTGGGCAGCCAGTACATCTGGATCACGACGCTCGCCATCCTGGTGGCCACCTTCGGAAGCCATCAGGTCGATAAGGTCTCCGGATCCCAGGAGATCGGCACCTACCTTATCTACCTGTTCTTCTTTGTCATCGGCGTTCCCGCCTCCATCGGCGCGCTGCTCCAGGACGCGCCGCTGCTGCTGGTGCTGACGGGCGTCATGGTGCTGGTGAACATGCTGTTCAGCTTCGGCTTTGGCAAGCTGTTCAACTTCAGCCTGGAGGAGATCATCCTCGCCTCCAACGCCAACATCGGCGGACCGACCACCGCAGCAGCGATGGCGATCTCCCAGGGCTGGACCAAGCTCATCGGTCCCAGCATGCTCATCGGCACCTTCGGCTACGCCATCGGCACCTACCTGGGCGTCATCATCTACAACATCCTCAGCGCCATGTGACGTTCTCTGCCATTCAGGGTCATCCAGGCGTCTGCCTAGTGAAGTTTTCCATTTTCCGGCTTTTTCGCGTTGCATTTATCAGGCAGATGTCATAAAATCAGATGCGTGGAATATTTCAGGGGGCGTGTGCCCCCTCTCTTTTATGAAGGAGGAAGGATGAGAGCCGGCTTTGACCATGAACTGTACACGAGGACCCAGTCAGAAAAGATCAGGGAGCGGATCCGCCAGTTCGGGGGCAAGCTGTACCTGGAGCTGGGGGGCAAGCTGTTTGACGACAATCATGCCGCCCGGGTGCTGCCGGGCTTCCGGCCGGACAGCAAGATCAGCATGCTGATGACCCTGAGCGAGCAGGCGGAGATCGTCGTCGCCATCAACGCCAATGACATCGAGAAAAACAAGGTGCGGGGGGATCTTGGCATCACGTATGACCAGGACGTGCTGCGCCTGATCGACGCGTTCCGCGCCGTGGGGATGCTGGTGGAAAACGTGGTCATCACCCATTGGACCGCGCAGACGCAGGCCGTGGCTTTCCGCAAGCGGCTTCGCAGCCTGGGGGTCAAGGTATCCCTGCATTATCCGATTGAAGGCTATCCTGCAAACTTCGCTCTGGCGGTGAGTGAAAAAGGGTTCGGCAGGAACGAGTACGTGGAGACGTCCAGGCCCCTTGTGCTGGTCACCGCCCCCGGACCCGGCTCCGGCAAGATGGCGGTATGCCTGTCCCAGCTTTTCCAGGACCATCTCCGCGGCATCAAGGCCGGCTATGCGAAGTTTGAGACCTTCCCCATCTGGAACCTGCCGCTGCGCCATCCGATCAACGTTGCGTATGAGGCCGCCACGGTGGATCTGGGAGACGTCAACATGATCGACCCTTTCCATCTGGAAGCGTACGGCATCCAGGCGGTCAACTACAACCGCGACATTGAGGTCTTTCCCATCCTCAGCGCCACGCTGGAACGCATCTGGGGCGAGATGCCCTATAAGTCACCCACCGATATGGGCGTGAACATGGCGGGCTCCTGCATCACCGACGACCCCTTGGTGCAGCAGTGCGCGCGGCAGGAGGTCATCCGCAGGCTGTATGCCGCGCTGTGCGAACAGCGCCGCGGACACGCGGGGGAGGATGAGGTCGCGAGGCTGCGCATGCTGATGCATCAGCTGAACCTGACGGATGAGGACAGGCCCGTCATCCAGGCCTGCCGCAGGCGCGCAGAGGCGACAGGCAGCCCTGCCGCTGCCATCCAGCTGTCTGACGGCGCTGTGGTCACCGGCAAGACCTCAAGCCTTCTGGGCGCTTCCGCCGCCCTCCTGCTCAACGCGCTCAAGCAGCTGGCCGGCATCCCAAAGCCGGAGAAACTGATCCCCCCTGAGGTCATCGGGCCGATCCAGAACCTGAAGCTGAATTACCTGGGCAACAGCAACCCGCGGCTTCACACCGACGAGGTGCTGGTCGCCCTTTCCATCACCGCCGCCGAAAACAGGAAAGCCGCGCTGGCCCTCAGCCAGCTGCCGCAGCTGAAAGGATGCGAGGTGCACACCTCCGTCATCCTCTCACAGGTCGATGAGAACGTCTTCCGCCGCCTGGGCGTCAACCTTACCTGCGACCCGAAATACCAGACCCACAAGCTCTACCACAAGTGACAATAACGGACCGGCCATAAAACCGGCTCGATCCCATGTCAGCATCCCATGGCGGCGTATTCCTTTCGTGAAACCGGATGAGAGGAACGCCGCATCCTTATGCCCGGTTATGGATCCCGGGCTGTCTGCAGCCCGGGATGAGAATGAATGAAGCGGCGGCGAAGCGCATCTTACTCCAGGGTCACGCCCATCCCCCTGATGAATTTCACCATCGGCACACCCAGCGCGAAGCAGACCGCCGCCTGGCCCGCGCCGACGGTCAGAATGCTGATATAGGGGTGCAGGCCGTAGACGAAATACAGCATCAGGCCGATGACCAGGGCGTTGACAGCGACCGGCATCAGCGCCGCCAGCCAGAGGTTCCCGCGGAACCTGCGGGTTAGCAGGGCCGCCGCCAGCGTCGCCAGGGAGCCGAACACCACGTCCTGCCAGGGCTGCCCGGTGATGAGGTTGCTGACCAGGCAGCCGATGAACAGCCCGGGTGCCGCGGAAGAGAACAGCACGGGCAGCAGGGTGAGCGCTTCGCTGATCCTGAACTGGATCTGGGAAAAGCTGATGGGCGCGAACAGCAGCGTCAGCGCCGTGTACAGCGCCGCCACGATTCCGCCCATCGCAAGGGAACGCACCGGGGACTGATCGTTTTTCATTTTCATTTCATCCCTGCCGACGGGCCTGCCCGGTTCCTCCCATAGTTGGAATGAGCATGCATCCCGTCCGCCGGATTACATGATCTTCCAGATTTTATCGTTATACTCGGCGATCGTCCGGTCAGTGGAGAAGGGTCCGGACATCGCGGTGTTGGTGATCGCCTTGTGCAGCCACAGCCCGCGGTCCATCAAGTCACGGCTGACCCTGCCCTGCGCGGCGGCGTAGGAACCGAAGTCCTTGAGGACAAAGAAATTGTCAGGCCTGCTCCCGCCTGAGCCAAAGAGCAGATCGTGGTAGAGCAGCTGCAGCATCGCGGGGTTGTCCGGGAACAGCGTGCCGTCGATCATCTGGGTGAGGGCTTTGCGGATCTCAACGTTCTGTTCAAAATAATGGATCGGTGCATAGCTGCCCTCGCGGTACATGTTGGCGACCTGATCCGCCTTCATGCCGAAGAGGTAGATGTTGTCCTGACCCACCGCCTGGGCGATCTCGACGTTTGCGCCGTCCAGGGTGCCGATGGTCACCGCTCCGTTCATCATCAGCTTCATGTTGCCGGTGCCGGAGGCTTCCTTGCCGGCGGTTGAGATCTGCTCGGACAGATCGGCTGCGGGGATGAGCGCCTCGGCTGCGGATACGTTCCAGTTTTCTACAAACAGCACCTGGATCATCTTCTTCGCCCGGGGCGAGCGGTCGATCAGGCGGGAGAGCGCCAGGATATAGCGGATGATGAGCTTGGCCTTCTGATAGCCGCGGCTGGCCTTGGCGCCGAAGATGAACAGGCGCGGGGGCATGGTAAAGTTCGGGTCGTCCATGATGCGGTTGTACAGCACGTGGATGTGCAGTGCGTTGAGCAGCTGGCGCTTGTATTCGTGCAGGCGCTTGACCTGCACGTCAAAGAAGAAGTCCGGGTCGGCGGTCATCTCCTGCCGCTGCGTGAGAAACTCGCTGAACACTTCCTTGTTCTGGCGCTTGATGTTGGCGAAGCGTTCACAGAAAGCCGCGTCCTCCCGCAGGGGCAGCAGTTCGCTGAGGGCCTCGGGCTGCATGATCCATTTTTCTCCTATCGCCTCGGTGATGAGCGCCGACAGGCGTGGGTTGCAGGCCATCAGCCACCTTCGGTGCGTGACCCCGTTGGTGATCGCGGTGAATTTTTTCGGCATGATCAGCCCGTAGTCGCGGAAGGTCTCGTTCCTGATGATCTCGCCGTGGAGTTTGCTCACGCCGTTGACCGAGAAGCACTGTGACACGCAGAGGTTGGCCATGTTCACCATACCGTAGGCCAGGATGGCCATGTGCGCGATGCGGTCCCACTCGCCCGGGAAGCGGTCCCATAATTTCTCGCACAGCCTGCGGTTCAGCTCTTCCAGGATCATGTAGATGCGGGGAAGCTGGCGGCGCACCAGGTCCTCCGGCCAGCGTTCCAGGGCCTCGGACATAATGGTATGGTTGGTATAGGCCATGCAGCGGTTGGTGACGGCCTGCGCCTCGTCCCAGCCGAGGCCCTTCTCGTCCATCAGGATGCGCATCATTTCCGCGATGGCAAGGCCGGGATGTGTGTCGTTGATGTGGAACACGGCCTTGTCCGGCAGCGTTTTCCAGTCATCGCCGCCGCGGGACTCAAAGTCGCGCAGCGCGTACTGCAGGCTCGCGCTGACCAGGAAATAATGCTGGCACAGTCTGAGTGTCTTGCCTTCGTAATGGTTGTCCTCCGGATACAGGACCTTGCTGATCACGTTGGCCAGGTCCTGTTCCTTGGTGGCGTTGAGGTAATCGCCGTTGGAGAAGGCGGAGAGGTCCAGGCCCTGCTTGCTCCTGGCGCGCCAGGTGCGCAGGGTGTTGACCCTACCGTTGCCGTAGCCCACAGCCGGCATGTCGTAAGGGACTGCCTCGACGGTCCGGTAGTCCTGAAGGGCGAAAACGGTCTTGCCGCCGATCTCCTGCGTGAGGACCTGGCCCTCGAAATGCACCTCGACCACATCCTCCATCCGGGCGACTTCCCAGACGTTCCCTGCCTGGAGCCAGTCATCCGGAATCTCGATCTGCTGGCCGCCGGACAGTTTCTGGCGGAACAGGCCGTACTCATAGCGGATGGTGCAGCCCATCGCGGGCAGGTCCAGCGTGGCCAGGCTGTCCATGAAACAGGCGGCCAAACGGCCAAGGCCGCCGTTGCCAAGGCCGGGCTCCGGCTCTTCCTGGACGATGTCCCGCCAGGAAAGGCCCAGTTCCGTCAGCGCCCTGGTATAGGGCTCGGTGCTCAGCAGGTTCAGCGCGTTGTTGAACAGCGCGCGGCCCAGGAGAAACTCGATGGAGAGATAGTAGACGCGTTTGCCGTTCTTCTGCTCATCTCGCTCGCGGGATATGATCCACTGTTTCATGATCTGGTCCCGCAGGGTGGATGCGACCGCGTAATATATCTGGTAGGGGCTCGCTTCATTGAGCGTCTTGCCGTAGTACCGCTGGAGCTTGCCCAGGATGGACTGCTTGATCTGGTCTTTTGTCACGCTTGATTCCGGCATATATTCTCCTTGTGGCGCGCATGGCGCATCAAAGAGTATACCATGCCCCTGTTTGGCGCGCAAACAGGAACCCCCCGATGGGAATCGCCCGCGTCCTTCAGCGGGATCACGGCTAAAGCCCGGGACGTTTTTCAGATCCGGCAGAAAATGATATGATTTGTACAATCAGTACAATCAAAGTGGAGTACGTGTAATGACCGGGTCAACACGATGAAAGAAAAATCACCGCAATGATAACATGAAAGAGTAAGAGTATCGTAGTATTTACTCAATAGAAGATAAAAAATGCGGACTTTCTATAAATCAATTCGGACAGTATTAATGTTCTTCAACTACTTAATTATTAAGATCCTAAGGCTGATCAATAACTGTCCGCAAAGCAAACCATCAACAGAATCTCAATAAAGACCATGATCAGAACCGTAGACGCTATACACCCATCCCCGCATCAGTCTGACATCCTTTTTTCAGAACATCAGTCGGAAAAGCGCTGTGCGAACGGCGAAAATAATCCCAAAAAAGCTTTGCGCCGCAGCATTCCGCATGAACTGAGCAATCTGTCCATGGCAGCAAAGGTTACTTCCTCCAGGTTTTTCCTGCTCCTGAAGCGCCTATTGACAAACGCCGTTTGGTTTTCTATGATACGGGCCATCAGGAAAGCAGGCGCGAAGGAGGGATTCCGTTGATCCGCATGGTGATGCGCAGGTCCCCCCGCGTGGAGAGATCCCCGCGCTGCTTGTGCTGCGCCGACTGAAAGTTTTATTACTCATGACGGCCGCCCCGCAGATGCGCAGGGCGGCTGTTTCAGTAAAGGGGAAGAATGGCGGAACAGATGGACGATCGGCCAAGCCAGATCGAACTGAAGAACGTGAGCAAGACGTTCAGCCTGGGAACAAGGGAGAATGTGCACGCCGTGAGGGATGTCTCCCTGCGGATCTCAAGGGGGGACATCTTTGGCATCATCGGCTTCTCAGGCGCGGGGAAGTCCACCCTGGTGCGCCTGATCAACCTGCTGGAGCGCCCGGACACAGGGCAGGTCCTGCTGGAGGGGCACGACCTGACCGCCCTGCCCGAAAAGGAGCTGCGCGGGCAACGCCGGGGCATCGGGATGATCTTCCAACAGTTCAACCTCATGGCCTCCCGCACCGTGCAGGAGAACATCGCCTATCCGCTGTTTGGCTCAGGGCTGTCAAGCAGGGAGAAAAAGGAGAAGGTGAACAATCTCCTGGGTCTTGTGGGGCTCCATGAAAAGGCGGCCGCCTACCCGACGCAGCTGTCCGGCGGACAGAAACAGCGCGTCGCCATCGCCCGCGCGCTTGCCT
>MTKZ01024374.1_pt1 | contig 34687 bp, 25 predicted proteins | sample 1042781 | NCBI WGS metagenome assembly MTKZ01 (sample SAMN06212207, study PRJNA360539) | anaerobic digester metagenome | biome: Wastewater treatment plant; material: sludge; isolation source: anaerobic digester fed with sludge from wastewater treatment plant | place: Denmark: WWTP Viborg ...
GCAGTAGCGGGCATAACCAACGGTCCGGCAAGCGGTACCGGTGATGAGATCACCGAGACTCTTGTAAACGAAACGGATGAGCCTGTTGTGGTCCGTTATGTGATCACGCCATCGGTGGGGGGCTGCGATGGAGTTGCGTTCAACCTTGATGTGACTGTATTCCCGACTCCACAGGTAGAACAGCCTGAAGATCTTGTTGTATGTAACGGTGACCCTGTTCCGGAGATTGAGTTTATTTCACCTAACGAAGGAGGAGTTATTACTTTTGACTGGGTAGTGACTCCGTCTCTGATTAACCTTAGTGAAACAGGAGAAGGAATAATCCCGGGATTTACAGCAGTTAATACGGGTAATATACCGATAGAAGCCACTGTTGAGGTTACCCCCAGATTTACATTAGGTGGACTTACGTGCACCGGCTCCCCTGTAACGTTTACAATCACTGTAAACCCGACAGCTCAGGTTAACAGTATCAGTAATCAGGTGGTCTGCAATGATTCCCCCACTCTGGATATTTTATTTACAACAATAAATGAAGGAGGAACGACCACCTATACCTGGAAAAATGATCAGACATCAATAAATCTTCCAGCCAATGGTGAAGGAGACATTCTTTCATTTACGGCAAGAAATACCGGAAACGCACCTGTTGTGGCGACTATAGAGGTCACACCGCACTTCACAAACGGCGAACATACCTGTGATGGCCCATCCAGGACATTCACCATCACAGTAGATCCTACTCCACAGGTAGTACCAAGCACACTTTCACAAATCATCTGCAATGATGGTACAACAAACATTGTCATTGGAAGTCCAAGTACTTACAGCAGCGGAGAAGTGACCTTCACCTACACTGTTTCTGCAACAGGCGGCGTTACCGGTTTTACAATACCTTCTGAACCTGTAGAAAAAGACTATCTTATCGAGGATATTCTGAATAACCCTACCGATGAGGTCCAGACTGTAACCTACACCATTTATCCTGTTACACCCATCACCGGATGTGCTTCCGGACCTGCCGAAGTTATTGTTACGGTCCTTCCCACTCCAAAGGTGACAGAGCCTTCTGATCTTACTTTCTGCAACGGACAGTTAACTTCTGAGATAGACCTTAATACGGTCACAAGCGGGAATGTAAGTTTTACCTGGGAAAATGATACGCCCTCAATAGGGCTTGATGCGACAGGGTCGGGAAATATTCCTGTATTTACAACATCAAACTCCACTGATTCACCTGTTGTTGCTACAATAACTGTTACTCCGCATTTTGAGGACGGCTCCCTGATCTGTGACGGAGACCCCATTACGTTTACAATAACCGTCAATCCGACACCTAAGGTAGTTCCTGTTGCTGCTGAAACAACTCTTTGCAACGAAGGCACAACCTCAATAAGGTTAACCAGTCCAAGCAGCTTCAGCAACGGGGATATCCGTTTCAGGTACGAGGCAGTTTCCACAGGCGGAGTAACCGGCTTTGATTCATCTGAAGAAGATCTTGAGGAAGACTTTGTAATAGAGGACGAGCTCTACAATCCCACTGATGAACCACAGACAGTCACCTACACAATCTATCCTGTCGATCCCACGGGGCTATGTTCTGAAGGACCGTCAGTTGAAGTCGAGATAGTAGTAAATCCGACTCCGAGGATTTTTCCTCTTCCCGAAGAAGAATATATCAGGTGCAATGAATTCCCTGTAAACATAACTCTTAATAGTCCAACCATTTTCTCAGGAGGCAGTCTGGTGACCATAAACCTTTCGGCAACAGCACCTGAGGGAGTAGAAGGATTTGCTGAATCTTTGACGGATCTGGCAAACGGATATGTTGTTAATGACATTCTTGTCAATACTACTGATTCTCCTCTCACAGTTGAGTACACTGTTGTTCCTGTTTCTCCTCACGGCTGTGCCAATGGTCAGGAGGTAAGGTTCAGGGTAAAGGTAAATCCGACTCCGAGAGCCACGCCGGTTAATGTAAAACCTGCTATCTGTTATTCGGACGAAACCCTTATAACTCTTGCTTCGCCAACCGAGATGACATCAGGCACAATATTATTTGACTACACTGTCCTCGTTCCTGCAAACGTAACAGGAGATCCGGGTCCGGGAAACAATCTGGAGGAGGGTGACGATCTTTCTTTTGAGCTCAGCAACAACGATGATGCTGTTCAGTCTGTTTATTTCTATATCACGCCAAAGGTTGCAGGATTGGATTGTCCGGCAGGAGATCCGGTAACGGTGGAGGTTCAGGTTCACCCTATACCTGCAAGGGATATTGTCGTTACAAAACCTTTTACATGTGAATCCAGTGCAGGCAGGGCATCCCTGAGAGCTGATATATCGAGGGGAGCTGAGCCTTATGAAGTTTTATGGAGTGGACCCCTCGGCTACAAGATGAGCGGTTCGCTGGAAATAACAGATCTTTATGCCGGGACCTATACTGTTTATGTTGAAGACAATATTGGATGCAGCCACCGACTATCGGAGATCATTTATAACATGAGTGCCACTCCGATAATTACCCCGTGGCCTGTTCTTCCTGATATTCATGTTTCCTGTCCGGGTGGCAATGATGGTACGGCGCGTTTCTTTGTAAGGACCGGCATTACGGAACCCTACAATTACAGGATCTACCGGAATGAAACTGAGCTGGTTGGAGAGGGAACTTTCAGTGGCAACTATGTCAATTCAATCCCTACAACCTATGTTACACCTGATAATCTCAGGGCTGGCAGCTACAAGCTGGTAGTAACCGACAATAACGGTTGTGAGACCTACAAGACAGCCGATCTGTTCGAACCGGAACCGATCAGTATATCATTCGAAGTGCGCAATTACAATGAATCGAATATCTCATGCAGGGGCTACAGCGACGGATATATCACTGCCACTGTTACCGGAGGGAACGGATCGTATTCCTATAACTGGTCTGCTGCTTCAGGACCTCTTTCAGTGAACAGCACCTCAAATGTACTTGATGGCGTCCCTGCCGGAACGTATTATCTTACAGTAACTGATCTGCTGGGTTGCCCGATGACCGAAAGCGTTACCCTGACGGATCCTCCCGGAATGATCCTCTCAGGAAGCGAGGTGTCGCACAGCCGCGACAATGCATTTAACATATCATGCAACGGGGCCTCTGACGGTTATATCAATCTCGAAATAACGGGTGGTTCGGGTAATTACACCTATCTGTGGGTAGGGCCGGGAGACTTTACTGCCACGACGAGGGATATCTCGAATCTTAAAGCAGGGATCTATACATGCACGGTAACTGACATAAACGGATGCATCCTGATGCCGCATCCGGAGTTTGAGCTCAGGGAACCTGCATCACTGGCTGTAGTGCCCGCAAGATCCATTTCAGCCGACGGCAATTACAACATAAGCTGTGCGGGGGGAACGGGATCAGTCGATATTACTGTTACAGGAGGAAGCTCTGCAGGTTACTCATACAGCTGGAGTACAACCGACGGATCAGGCATTATTGCAGGACAGGAAGATCAGAATGCACTGAGGGCTGGTAACTATAACCTTAAAGTAACTGATTTTAATGGTTGTATATCATCCGTTGATTTTTCAATGACCGAACCTGAAGAACTGACTTCGGAGCTCATCCCGGGGCACATAACCTGTCAGGAATCAGGATTCAACGACGGATCAATGAATCTTACCGTTACCGGAGGAGTGGCTCCGTATTCATATCTCTGGTCGAATGGCGAGATGACACAGGATATAACAAACCTCACCGAAGGATTTTATACTGTTACAGTTACAGACGCCAACGGTTGTCAGTCGACGGCAACGGAAAGAATAAATCTTCCTCCTCCGCTTTCGTACGAAAAGTCAGTGTCGGAGTTTAACGGGTTCAATATAAGCTGTTATGGCAGAGCCGATGGTTTTATAAGTATCACACCGGAAAGCGGCACCCCGCCATATATTTTCAGCTGGGAAGGCCCTGACGGCTTCACCTCGGATGCAGCAAGCATCTCGGGCCTGAGGGGAGGTGTTTATATACTAAGCATTACCGACCTTAATTATTGTACTGCCACTGAGACTATTGAACTAAGAGAGCCAGGTAAGACCGGGATGACCGTAACCATTGAGGATATTATTTGTGCCGGAGAAAAGACGGGTTCAATAGCCGTTGAAGCGGTAAATAATGCCGGTCCTGTTGATTACCTATGGGCAGATGGCGAAATGGGAAAAGCAAGATCAGGGCTCATGGCGGGTGAATATAAACTGATAATAACCGATTCTAACGGATGTTCAGCCGATTCGGTCATCACACTTACCGAACCTGATTCCATCAATCTGTCATTTATGGTAACGCAGCCGCTCTGTACCGACCTGCCCAACGGCCAGATAGACCTTTCGGTGACCGGAGGTTCGGGACAGGGGTACACTTACCTCTGGTCCGATGGTACAACATCACAGGACCTTGGCACTGCTGTCAGCGGACTGTACAGTGTTACAGTGACGGACGAGTCAGGCTGCATGGTTACTGGTTCGGTTATGGTAAATCCATTGAATGAGCTTTGCCTCGATATCCCGAATGCAATTTCTCCAAACGGAGATCTGAGGAATGATGTGTGGAACATAGGCCTCAGGGATTTGTATCCCGATATGGAAGTCAAGATATTCAACAGGTGGGGAGACCTGATATGGAAATCGGAGAGAGGCTATCCTGTTCCATGGGACGGAAGGAGCAGGGGAGAGATACTTCCTATTGATTCGTATCATTATATTATTGATCTTAATAACGGGACCAGGCCTCTTCTTGGGCACATAACAATTGTTAAATAATTAACAGCAAAGAACAGATTGAAAAGGCCGGCTTTCATATTGCTTCTTGTGTTTTTATCCCTTCATAGCAGGGGTCAGCAGTTGCCTTTGTACAGCCAGTACCTTTTCAATAAATACCTTATCAATCCCGCTGTGGCAGGAAGTGACGGAATAACAAGCATCAACCTTACGGCCCGTGAACAGTGGGTAGGATATACCGGCGCTCCCAGAACCTTTTCATTCAGCGGCCAGGGAAGGATTCTCAAAAGGGGATATTTTCTTAAGTCGAGGGCTTCAGGTAATGTCTACAGGCCAAAAACCGACGGTAAAATAGGAATGGGAGGTTACGTCTTCAGCGACAGGAACGGGCTTATCCAGAGAACAGGATTCCAGGCATCCTATGCTTATCATATGTGGCTCAGGGACAATACCCAGCTTTCGATGGGTCTTGCGGTAACAGGCTATCATTTCAAGATAAACGAAAGGGAACTAGACTTCGAGAATCCTGACGAACCCTGGATGAACAACGAATTGCGAAGGGGAATCTTTGTCCCCGATGCAGATTTTGGGATATACATTCTCAATCCAAAGTTCAGTGCGGGTTTTTCTACTGCCCAGCTCTTCGGTGCCGCGGCAAAGATCGGAGATGACGCATACCGGAATTACAGGATGGACAGGCACTATTACCTTTTTGGCTCATACAGCATCGACCTGAAGGACAAGACCGAAATCCGTCCTTCAGGAATGTTCATGATGTCAGAACAGATGAAACCCGTGGCGGATATAGGAGTTACCTGCTATTATGACAATAAGTTATGGGCTGGCATCTCATACCGCTCAAGTAAGGCTATTATTGGTCAGTTTGGGTTTGCCTATACAAATATGTATATCGGCTATGCTTTCGACTTCACTCTGCAGGAGATACAAAGACTCACCTATGGGACTCATGAACTTACCGTTGCGGTGAGGTTCGGCGACAGCGCAAGAAAATACCGCTGGCTCGACCGGTACTAGTCATAATCAAACATACTGCCGTTTTCTGCAGGTCTTACTCGCTTGACATTAAGGGTGATGGACCTGATTATTGTTTTATGAGCTTTTCCTGAGGATAAAAATAAGAGAGCTGCTTTTATCTGGCTTAAAGCAGGCCCTCAGGGCGAACCACGAACCTCTTGTCATCCCCTTTAGGAAGGGAAGAGCTGAGCCTTTTTGCTTTTCGCTCAGAACGGAGATATAGAACACATCGAAGGGAAGTCTGCTTTTACCGCTGATTATGAATCCTGTCTTTGAGGCAAACAGATCAACTGTTTCAGGAGTGAAATGCCACAGATGGCGTGGTACATCGAACCCGGCCCAGTTTTTACCATAATATTCCGAATCGTACGACGAGCAATTAGGAAGTGCTATTATGCATATTCCACCGGGTTTCAGCAGTCTCTTTACCTCCGTAGCATAAGCGAAAGGGTCATGAAGATGTTCAAGCACATGCCAGAATGTTATGCAGTCGTATTGTTCTGAAGGAAGGCTCCTGATAGCTGAAGGATCGTTAACAACTACTCCGAAATTAGCCCTGGAGTATTCCCGTGCCTTAAGGTTCGGCTCAATCCCTTCAGCCATCCATCCGGCCTTCTTCATCGTGAAGGGAAAATAACCTGTTCCGCATCCGATATCAAGTATTCTTCCACTTTTGACTCCGCTTATCTTACCGACAAGCTTCCTTTTTTTTCGGAGCATTAATTTCCTTACAACTCCGTAAATCCGGTTGACTATCCCGGGAGCCTTATCATCATGGGCAACATACCCGGGCGAGTCATAATATCTTCCTATCTGATCCTCTCCGGGATACTGCCTGGTAAAAACAAATCCGCACGAAAGACACCTGTAAAGTTCAAACTCTTCATGGCTGACGAGATGATCACTACAAACCATCCACGGTTTTATATTATCCGAAGAACAAAGAGGACACTCAGAATGTAAAATCATCTACCCGGTCTTTGATTTTTTCAGTAATGAGAATGAAAAATACGCTGCCGCGAGGATGAACAGCAAAACGGAACTTGCCAGCGATACCCTGTTTCCGGTATAGTAAGAAGATGGTCTGAAGGAGAACTTAACCTCATGTGTTCCGGGAGGCAGTATCATACCCCTTAGTATATAATTGGTCCTGAAATAACTGCTTTCCTTTCCGTCGACGTAGCATTTCCATCCTGCGGGATAATATATCTCTGAAAAGACAGCAAGTTTTTCACTGCCAGCCGTGTATGTGTAAACCAGTTCGTTTGGCTGATATGAAACAAGTGCGATTGTATCACCCGGTGAAACAGGGTAGGATCCCTGTTTTATCTGATCGCTGAAGGATGCATCTGTTATTGCCTCTATGGAAGGATCAAAGTTCTTAACGGCGGCAAGCTCCATGTTGGCGTTTCCGACAATTACCGGAGATGAAGCAAACCAGGCATTGCCCAGTGCGCGCTGATTTAGAATGGGAGGGGCATCACTGTTGTATATAAGGTATTTTGCATTCAGCATGTTCAGAACTGCTGTATTGTCGAATGCAGGCATAACCTCTTCAACGGTTGTCGCACCGTCGAATGCAGATGCTATCACTGTCATCTCACGGGATATTACGCTGTCGATCAGTTCCTGATATCTTTTCAGCTTCGCTCCGTGATAGCCGCCTATCGATTTGTGGAACCACGATGTGGGAGAATTGTCATTGAACGTAGAGACTGAAAGGTTAAGCACCCTGTGATATGAATTGTCGAGGAGAATTATTTCATCGGCCGGCGAAGGGGTGAACTCTTTGTTTATTGCTGCCGGTCTTTCGAACCTGTCGGTTCCGAGATATCTCTTTCCTGCACCCCACAGATCGATAAATACAAGAACGGTAAGAATGATGATGGAATATTCCTTCCTGATTTTTCCTGATGCGAAAGCGAAAAGAGCAGCAGCTCCGCCGGCAATGAAAAGCAGCGACCTGAAAGCATCTGTTCTGAGAAGCGCCTTTCTGTCGGACACAAGTGCCGTGGTAAGCCAGGAGGGATAATCCGTTTCATAGGAATTCAGGAAAGATCCTGCTATACCAGGGATGACAAGAATGAAAAGAAGAATACCTCCTGTAATGCCTCCTGCTATTTTCAGGCCTTTCAACAGTTCTTTACCCGGCAACATTCCGTAATAAAACCTCCGGAGGGCAAGAAAACCCATCAGGGGGATGGTGAACTGGGCTATCACCAGGGTCATTGTTACGGCCCTGAATTTGTTGTATCCCGGGAAGAAATCAATGAACAGGTCAGTAAATGGCATGAAATTTTTGCCCCAGGAAAGCATTATCGAAAGAATTGTCGCTGCCAGCAGCCACCATTTCTCTCTTTCCTTTAAAAGAGCCAGTCCGAGCACAAACAGAAAAATCACTATTGCACCCATATAGTGAGGCCCTTCGGTCATAGGTTGTGTTCCCCAGTATTTAGTTACCTGGTTAACTGCTTCTGCAGCATTGTTCTGTCTGAGAGCTCTTACTGTTTCCGAATCACGGTCAAATGGCTTGCTCGATCCTCCCTTGAAGTCCGGGATAAGCAGATTCATTGTTTCATCGATGCCATAGCTCCAGTGAACGATGTAATCCCTGTCGAGTCCGGCAGAAACAGTACGTGCATCGCTCTTAAGATCCGACTTTCCCCTTATAGAATATTTCCCGTATTCCCTGATAGTATTCAGATTGCCGTAGTTGATCCCGATTGCAATAAAAACCGGGATAAGAAGAATAATGGAAGTCTTAAGGAATTCTTTGAAGCTTTTCTCCTTAAGGGAATATGCAAATTCGACAATAATAAATATAAGCACACAGATAAATGCGTAGTAGGTTATCTGCGGATGATTGGCGAGTATTTCAAGGGCAAGCATGAAGGCAGTCAGAAGGGCCCCCTTTACCGCATCCTTTCTGTAGGCATACCAGATGCCTCCTATAACGGGTGGCATATATGCCAGTGCGATAGCCTGAGTATTATGTCCCGCAGCAAGTATCTGGAAAAAGAATGAAGAGAATCCCCATGCTATTGCACCCGAGGCAGCAAGCCATGGTTTTACTCCGAAAAGGAGCAGCATAAGATAGAATCCTGCCATCGACAGCAACAATACCGAAACAGGCATCTTCACGCTTCTCAGAAGATTGTCGGCATGTTTCATAAGATTACCCGGGAAGTAAGTGGAGATCAGGTATGCAGGCATTCCACTGAAAATAGAGTTGGTCCAGAGCGGCTCCTTCCCGAATTTCTCGCGGTAATCGCGGATCTCCTTCGAGTTGATTGTCGATACCATCGAATCGTTGGCTTTAAGGACCTTTCCTTCAAGAACCGGAAAAAAGAAGGCAAAGGAAATTATCACGAAAAACAATACTGCAATCAGATGGGGCAGTGCAGGTGTTAGTATTTTCTTTATATCCATGTTTCTTGTTTTAGGATTTTCCTTACGGAGCAGTTGCAAAAATATCTATTTATTTTCTTCCCGGCCAATGTTAATCTTTATTCGGGGTTCTCCCCGGTGATCTCCTTCAGTGATTTCATGTTTTCCAGAAATTTCGAGGGAGATCCCCATTTTCTTACAAATCCCTTTATCGCTTCAATTTCCGCCCTTTCATAAAATCCTGCCGGGTAGAGGATGAAAGGGAATCCCAGAAGGATGATTGTTTTTATGAGAAGCCTTGGCAAGAGTTCCATCCCGTTAAGGCTGAGCCCCAGAAATGAAAGGGCAGTACCAGCAACAAACAGGATCGCGAGCTTGGTTTTTTCGTAGGGTATATAAAATGCCTTCTGTGCAAAATAATAACAGGCAAGCCAGTATACGGCCTGCGATAAGAGAGTCGCAAGAGCGGCTCCCGTAATGTCGTATAAAGGTATAAGCAGAAGGTTAAGGCAGAGGCTCAGTATTGTCGTAAAAACAATTATGATGCTTATTATGCCGGTCTTCTTTGTAAAATGCAGGCCGTAGACAGAAATATCCTTCATGTTGCCGAAAAAGACTGACAGGGATAATATCGGTATAATAGCTACTGCCGGCCAGAACTGGTTTGAGTTGGCAAGTACTTTTATTACTTCATATGAGAAGAGCGAAATTCCAACCACCCCTGTCATAAGGACAAAGGATGAATAGAGCATTACCTTTGAATAGAATCTTTTATTGTCAGGCCTGTCCATCCATTTGAACATTATAGGACCTATCGCAAGTTTTATTGAATCGGCGACAACCAGTTTAAGGACACTGGTGATCTTGAATGCAAGCGTATACAATGCAACAGACTTAAGAACGGTGAGCGAGTTAAGGGCATATCTGTCGATAACTGTAAGGGCAGCAGAGGATATATTTGCCAGTAAAAGCGGAAAGCCGTAAGAGCTCATTGACCTCAGGATGGTAAAATCAAAAAAGATCCTGCAGTTCTTAACAGTATACACGGTCAGCATCAGAATATAAGCAATGTTGCCTGCCACCTGCGCCAGAAAGATCCCCTCAAGGCCCATCCCGCGGCTTATTATAAAATAAAGCGTCAGTGATAGTACCAGGGCAAGCTTTATAAGGTTGACTGAGGAATAAAGGACCGACCTCGACTGAAGCCTGAGAAGTGTATTTATAATGTTGTTAATTGACTGAAGAGCCGACGCTGCAATTACGAGTTTAATAACATTTTCCAGTTCACGGCCGGAGAAGATCAGTTCGGAAAGAAATCCTGATGCGGGAATTAGTCCGATGCAGAAAGCTGCCGAAACAACAAGCTGAACCGCAAGGCTCATAAAGAAAAGTCCTTTCTGATCGCCCCTGTGGTCCTTGTCCCAGTACCACCTTGTAAGGCTCTGAGGAAGAGCAGAAGCCATGAAGGCTGTAAGAAGGAGTGAAGAGATCTCGAGTACCCCTAGAATTCCAAAGTCATCCACGGAGAAATACCGTGGATTGGTATAAAGGGGAATAAGTATCAGCCCGACTATCTTGACCGCAATGTTGCCCAGGCTGTAGACCAGGGAGTCCCTGAATGATATCTTTAATGATCTGAGCATACAGGTATTTTCAGCACTAATGAGTCCGGATGGCTCCTGTGATTATTATTGAGTTAAAATAATAGAAAGGATAGCTTATTTCCATACCGGTGTACTTCTTTATTTTCCTTTTTACAAGTTCTGCAAAGCTCAGTCTCTGCAGATTTGCGAAAGTCAACTCTTCAGGCCTGTAGCCTGCCCGGGCAACGACTTTCATGATGGTATAGGGTGTAAACCAGAACCTGTGATCGGAGTTTATCACTTCCCTGTATTTCATCATATTCCTGTATTGGAGGCTGTTGTATATATTTGGAACGGTAATTATGAACCTGCCTACATTTCCCCCGTACCTTCTTCCAAAAACCTTAAGGAATTCCACAGGATCGTCGAGGTGTTCCACTATCTCACCGAAAACGGCGTAATCCCAATTTTCCCCGCTGATAACCGGAAAATCGTCAGTAAGGATATTTCCATGGTATACATTGTCGTATCCCAGATCTTCCCTCACGTATCGCACACTGTCGGCATCAATATCAATTCCTGCGCACTTTTCTGCATTTTCGGTTATAAGTTTATGAAGCCATGTGTTGTTTTTAATTTTTTCGTTAATGATCTCCTTATGATCCGTACATCCTATGTGAATTACCTTATGGTTTTCTGTCATTCCTGTTATTGCAGCTTCCCTCGATACAGCCCTGTATCTCTTCCTGTCGATGTCAATGCCAAGGCTTGTCCTGAAAGCCTCATCATAAAGGTATTTTAAAAGTTCTCCCTGTATTTTCATTTCTGGTTTGTATTCTTCCCTAAGGCCGGCTCTAAGATACTGTTTATGCTTTCTATAAAGTTACCGTAATTATCCTCTGCATTGAAATTCATTTTCCAGTTTTCAAAGGCGTTTTTTCTTATCTCACCTGTCTTGTCCCTGTCCATTGTAATGTACTGCTCAATGATGTCTGCCAGTTCAGCAGGGGTGAAGTCAGGATCAAGGAGCGATCCGGTCCCGCTTCTTACTATTTCCCTCACCCCGCCCACATCCGTGGCGATAACAGGTATTCCAAAGCTCTGTGCCTCAATGATGCTGACAGGTATTCCCTCCGATGCGCTTGTATTTATAAAGAGGTCGACACGGTTTGAGCTGTAGAACCTTAACAGTTCATTGTTCGGGATAAATCCCATGAAATGCCAGCTTATATTCTCAGAATCCGATAAACTGCGGGTTGCGAGATCCGTCAGTTCATCTTTCAGGACACCTTCCCCAAAATGGATCCACTTGATCTTTTCTGACGTTGTAACGAGGGAAAGAGCTTTGATAATAAGATCTATTCTCTTCAGGGCAATCATGTTCGAGCAGGATACTATCACGAAATCTCCGTCCTCTCCTGTGCAGCTTGCTTCACAGGGTCTGAAGGTTCCAAGGTAGGAAACCTTTAATCCGGGCCCCTCTGTGCGGAGTTTATTCCTGAAATAGGACCTTCCGTTTTCAGAAATGAAGAAGATAGAATCAAGTCTTTCTGATAAAAACCTCATCAGAGGCAGATACCCGGTCGGGGTTCTCTCCTCGTAAAGATCGCTGCCATGGGCCCTGGTTATCCTGATGATGCCGTGATAATCAAGCATTGCGATTGCATGTGCCCCCGTTTTCAGCCAGTATGAGTAAAAAACGGTTGAGTCGGCCGGATTCCCCCGCGGGATGTTATCCCTGATGAAGTCTCTCAGCTGAATTGCCTTGATAGTTTTCCTGAGGAGAAAAAGAAGCCTCCTTAAGCAGAGGGTTTCATCGATTTTGTGCCTGAATCTGATCTCATCCTTTGCTGTTTTTATTATCAGGCGCAAATTACTCAGCATGAGTAAGGGCATTGCCAGGAATCCTGCAAAGGTGGTTGAGGGATTGAATCTGCAAACCCTTATGGATTTGTCAATTATCCTTGTTTCTTCACCTGTTGAATCCTGGGCTATTATTGTTATCCTGTCGAAATTCCTTTCGAGGAAGGGGAGTTCCGATTCCAGGAATGATTCACCTGTTCCGAAGGGGAAATGGGAAGTTATCAGTATGAGGTTCTTCATTTTGGACAAGGGAAACAGGATATGAAAGCAAAGGTATGAAATTAATGATCTTCATCGGTTTGGCTGAAAACATTAAACATTGCTGAAAAGATCAGCCAGCGGCTTCCTTATCATATCCGAATTCAGCTCTTCAGTCACCGCCCTGAAGCCGTTTTCGCCCATTCTGATCCTCATACCTGGATTCGCTGATAGCTCCCTGATGGCTTCTTTCATTCCTTTGTTATCCGAATAAACCAGCCCGCAAGCATATTTCTCCACGAGCCTTTTCTGGGGTTTGCAGTCTGAAACGATAACAGGTTTCTTCCCAAGCAAATAATCGAAGATCTTGTTGGCTATTCCTGATTCATGCTGCGGGTTCCTGTGAAACGGCGCCAGGCAGATATCCGAAATATCGAGATATGAAGGCAGTTCATTAAAACCGACCGGAGGGACATAGTGAACATTGTCGCGCAGGTCAGGGGATTTTATCAGGCTGAAGAACCTTTTTCTGTCTCTCTTGTCCACCGGTCCTATCACGAGGAATACCGAAGGAAATCGTTCAGCTGCAAGTTCCCTGTATACTTCCAGAACATCGAACACACCCCTTCTTTCGGCAATCACTCCGAAATACAGAACGACAGTTGTCCCTTCCCTTACATTTGCCTTTGCAGGAACCTCGTTCCCTTTCTGCCAAACTCTTATGTCGGGCACATTGGGGATAATCCCGAACCTGCCGGGGAGCAGCTCCGGGTATTTTTCCGTAAGGACATCCCTGTAATCCTCGCTTAGTACTATTATCTTATCTGCATAGCTCAGATACTCCCTTTCTTTTTTCTGCCACAGGTTGGGACGGGCAAGAAAGTTACGGACCAGACCCCGTGACCAGTTGTATGAGGTAACTGCGTAAGGGTAATTTTCGTGAAGGTCGAGGACCATGGATACTTTTTTCCCCGAGCATCTAATTCCTTCCGATGCGGCTTTCGACATATAGAGGTCATGAACATGAAGAAAGCCGAGGTTCTTTTCCTTTATAAAACGGCTTATCCTGCGGCTCCAAAGCTTTTCGTATGCAGGCAGCCTGTTCTGGAAGAAGAAAAGTATATCCTTTAACTTCCTGTTAATCCTTATCCTCGATATTTCAATTCCCTCCTGACCTGGGTACGATTTACCGCCGAAACCGAAACAGAGGACATAAACGGAATGACCTGCGTCCTTAAGGATACCTGCTTCCCTTTCAACACGCTTGTCGTTGTTGTATTCGTTGTCAACTATAACTCCGATATTCATATTTCCTGTTTCGCTTGGAACTGCATTATTTCAGTAACCGGGCTACTTCCGCCGTAAGTCTTTCCCTGGAATATTTACCGGGAGAAGGCATTTTTGAATTGTCGTTTCTTAATGCCAGGTCCTCAAGATATTCCGAGGCGCCCTGCGGATCATCATACCTGAATGTTTTTCCCAGTCCGGTTTCTTTCAGGATCGCCGCTGCATCCCCATCCGGGGGACCGAAGCAGATAACGGGAACTCCTGATGCCATATATTCAAAAAGCTTACCGGTAATTATGCTTCGTGAGGTGGCATGAAAGGGGATTATTAAAAGCAGAACGGATGAATTCATCATATACCTTATTGCGGCAGAGTGTCCCGAATATGGAATAAATTCCGGATCATTCCCTGCTGCCCTGTCTGATATCCGCTCCTTCTGTTCAGGTGAGATCAGTCCGACAAACCTTATTTTGCATGGGATCATATCCTCTCTCAGGATCTCGACCGCCCTGAGAAATCCATCGAGCGGGTACGCATCGGAAAGGGTGCCAATATATGAAATGGTGAATATTTCAGGCCTCATTCCCTTTATCCCTGAAAAATCCTCCTCGTCGTAGCCGTTGCATATTACTTGGGTTTTTTGTTCAAGTCCTGGTAACTTCGAGCTGAAGAGCTCTTTAAGCGATTCTCCGACGGTTATGATCTTTCCAGCCAACCTAAGGACCTTTTTTTCAAGGCACCTGTCGATGGCTCTGGTGATGAATGTGGGATAGAATTTGTGGTAATAGTATATATCGGTCCAGGGGTCTCTCAGATCGGCAATCCAGTTTATATCGGGATATTTCCTTTTTAGCTTTAGTCCAATGAGCTGTGTCGAGTGAGGGGGGCTTGTTGTTATTACGTTTTTTATTCCGGTGCTTTGAATTATCTCGCAGGCTTTTCTGAAAGCATGTCTGTTCCATCCTCTCCGCGGATCAGGTATGAAGAAATTACCCCTTATAAACCTGATAATTATTCCGGAAAGTCCTTTCTTCCCGTCGCCGGCAAATCCAGCCGAAGGTATTTTCGTCTTGTCTTTCCTGTATAATCTGAAGAAATCGGTTGCTTTTGTTTTGTAGACCCTCAGACTGTCCGGTATTTCTCCGCTGAGGGAGACATCGGTAACGGGCCATGCTGCATAATCAGGATCTATTGTAAGAATGACTGGTTCCCAGCCATGCCTGGGGAGATACTTCGAGAACTTGAGCCAGCGCTGGACTCCTGCCCCCGACCCGGGCGGCCAGTAGTAGGTTACAATCAGGACCTTTTGCATCCTAAAGTTTTTTCAGGAGTGTGCCAATGTTTACCTTTTCAGAAATAATATCCTTAAGTTCCGGTATCCTTACCCTCTCCTGTTCCATTGAATCCCTGTATCTGATTGTTACAGTCTGATCTTCCGGAGTCTGGTGGTCGATGGTAATGCAGTAGGGCGTTCCGATGGCATCCTGCCTCCTGTATCTTCTTCCTATCGAGTCCTTGTCGTCGTACTGGCAGTTGAAATCGAACTTAAGGTCCCTTACGATCTTTTCAGCAAGTTCGGGAAGCCCGTCCTTTCTTACAAGAGGCATAACCGCCAGTTTTACGGGAGCCAGGAAGGAGGGAAGCCTCAGGACAACCCTTGTGTCGGAGCTTCCATCCTCTTTCTTAAGCTCTTCCTCAAGATATGAGGCCGAGATCACCTGCAGGAACATCCGGTCAACGCCTATCGATGTCTCAATTACATAAGGTATGTATGATTCTCCCTTTTCAGGATCGAAATACTGCATTTTCTTACCGCTGTACTGCTGATGCTGGCGGAGGTCATAATCAGTTCTCGAGTGAATTCCCTCAACCTCCTTGAAGCCGAAGGGGAAGCGGTATTCTATGTCGGTAGCGGCATTTGCGTAGTGGGCAAGTTTAGTATGATCGTGGAACCTGTAATTCTCGTCACCGAAGCCGAGCGCCTTGTGCCATTTCATTCTTGCTTCCTTCCATTTAGCAAACCAGTCGAGTTCTGATCCGGGCTGAACGAAGAACTGCATCTCCATCTGCTCAAATTCCCTCATCCTGAAGATAAACTGTCTTGCAACAATTTCATTTCTGAAAGCCTTGCCGATCTGGGCTATCCCGAAGGGGATCTTCATCCTTCCGGTTTTCTGAACGTTAAGAAAATTTACAAAAATACCCTGAGCAGTCTCGGGACGAAGATAGATCTTGCTAGCTCCCTCGAGAGTTGATCCCATTTCGGTCGAGAACATAAGGTTGAACTGCCTTACATCAGTCCAGTTGCGGCTTCCCGATATAGGACATACTATTTCATTATCCACGATTATCTGCCTTAGCCCGGCAAGATCGTTATCATTCATTGCCTTTGAGAATGCAGAATTGATCTCGTCATACTTTGCCTGGCTTGCAAGGACCCTCTGATTGGTTTCCCTGAACTTCTTCTCGTCGAATGATATTCCGAACCGCTCCCTTGCTTTTTCAACCTCCTTTGCAATCTTATCCTCGATCTTTGCAAGATGTTCCTCAATAAGGACATCGGCCCTGTACCTTTTTTTTGAATCCTTATTGTCGATAAGGGGATCGTTGAAAGCGTCAACATGGCCCGAAGCCTTCCATATTGTGGGATGCATAAAAATTGCAGAATCTACTCCCACTACATTATCGTGGAGCAGGACCATGCTGTCCCACCAGTATTTTTTTATGTTGTTTTTAAGTTCAACCCCATACTGCCCATAATCGTAAACGGCACTTAAACCGTCATATATTTCACTCGACGGGAAAACATATCCGTATTCCTTGCAGTGGGCAACCAGTTTTTTAAAAACATCTTCCTGAGCCATATGTCTTTTGTGTGTTTTAAGGAGAACAAAAATAAATTAAAAGTTCGGTTTTCCAATTCACTTTATTGTCAATACTTTCTGCTGCCTGTGAGGCCGGGTTATTTTCAGGTAAGCGCTTATCCTATTGCATCAGGGAGGATAAGCATGTGGATCATCGCTTCAGGGTATTGTTACTTTAATTATTATCTTTAAACTGTTAAACCGGTAATGATGATTAGAAAGAGAACTGATTTCCTTGTGATAGGATCGGGTATTGCAGGTCTGACCTTTGCATTGAAGGCTGCCAGGTCAGGCAGGGTGGCAATAGTTACAAAATCGGTTATTGATGATTCCAGCACAAGGTATGCCCAGGGCGGTATAGCCGCTGTTTTCAGGGAACCTGATAATTTTGAGAAGCATATACGCGACACGCTCGTTGCGGGCGACGGGATCTGCAATGAGGATGTGGTGAGGCTTGTTGTACAGGAAGCCCCTGAGCGTATTAAGGATCTTATCGGTCTTGGTGTACCCTTTGACAAGAAGGAAGACGGAACATACGACCTCGCAAAGGAAGGAGGACATTCGGAGCATCGTATCCTGCATACGAAGGACAAGACAGGCGAAGCGATTGAGGAGACGCTGACCGACAAGGTCAGAAAAAATCCGAACATCGATATCTATGAGAATCACTTTGCCATAGAGATACTGACCCAGCATCATCTGGGCATTGAGGTAAAAAAGGATTTTCCCGACAAGCAGTGCTATGGAGCCTACGTTTTTGATCTCATCGACAAGAAAGTCTACACGTTCCTCTCAAAGATCACGGTCATGGCCACAGGTGGACTTGGGAACGTTTATCAGACAACAACAAATCCTGAAGTGGCTACAGGCGATGGTGTGGCGATGGTTTACAGGGCCAAGGGCATGATTGAGAACATGGAGTTCATCCAGTTTCATCCCACCTCCCTGTACGATCCCGGCAGGAAGCCCTCTTTCCTTATTACGGAGGCACTCCGCGGCTACGGGGCCACGCTCAAGAACATGGCGGGTGAAAAGTTCATGAACCGCTACGACAGCCGGGGATCGCTCGCTCCCAGGGATATCGTCTCGCGTGCCATCGACAATGAAATGAAGATATGGGGCGATGATCATGTCTGGCTCGACTGCACCCACCTCGATCCTGAAGGTTTGAAAAGCAAGTTTCCCAATGTCTATGAGCATTGTATTCAGAGGGGAATAGACATAACGAAAGATCTCATTCCCGTTGTACCCTGCGTTCACTATTCCTGCGGCGGCATTAAGGTTGACACTAACGGTCAGAGTAATGTCGACAGGCTGTATGCTCTCGGGGAAGTATCATCGACGGGCCTTCACGGAGCAAACAGGCTTGCCTCAAATTCACTTATTGAAGCAGTTGTTTTTTCCCACCGGGCTTTCATCCATTCGGAGAAGAGGTTAAACGATCTGGGTTTTGAGGAGAAGCTTCCCGACTGGGATTACAAGGGTACGACCCATCTCGAGGAGATGGTTCTTATAACCCAGAGCATGAGGGAAGTACAGGCCATCATGAGCAATTACGTCGGGATAGTCAGGTCTGACCTGCGTCTTGACAGGGCTCTTGTCAGGCTTGAAATACTGTACAGGGAAACGGAGAGTCTTTACAAACGATCGCTCGTTTCCCGGCAGATCTGTGAACTCCGCAACCTTATAAATGTCGGTTATCTTATTATCAAAATGGCCAAGAACAGAAAAGAGAGCATTGGCCTGCATTATTCAATTGATTATCCTAAAAAGAATTAATTCCCTGATTTAATCTTTCCCCTGTTATGTATCATCTTGAAACCTCATTCACCGGAAAAAACGGTCTTTGGAGATATGTTGTAATGTTCGTCGCCGTTCTTATAGCCTCAAACACTATAGGGGGAATCCCTCTTTTCGTAGCCTACATGACAAAAGCGGCATCCGATCCGGGAGTTCTTGAAAAGATCTCATCCGACCCGGGTAGTCTTGCGACCATTGGCCTGGACCAGAACTTCAGCTTTTTCGCAATGCTGTTTCCCTTTCTCATAGGTCTGATCACCTTTGCACTTCTTATAAAGGCTCTCAACGGCAGGACCTTCGGAATGACCCTTAATGGTTCGGGAGCGTTCAGATGGAACAGGTTTTTTAAAGCAGGTTTTGTATGGCTGGCGCTTTCGGTCCTCTATCTGTTCATATATCTGAAAGCAGATCCTTCCAACTTCGTACTGAACAATACTACCGGCAGCCTTGCAACCCTTATCTTACTTTCAGTTCTTTTTGTTCCCTTCCAGGCAGCCTTTGAGGAAGTTCTCTTCAGGGGATACCTTATGCAGGGATTCACCGTTCTGTCGCGGAACAGGTGGGTTCCTCTCGTCATGACCTCACTGCTGTTCGGACTTATGCATTCATTTAATCCGGAGGTCGAGGAATTCGGGTTCCTGACCATGATGCCCCAGTATGTGCTTTTCGGCCTTGTCTTTGGAATCATTGCAGTTCTTGATGACGGCATTGAAGCTGCCATCGGGGCTCATGCCGCCAACAATATTTTCCTCTGCATAATGGTTACCCACAGTTCGTCGGCCCTGCAGACCCCTGCTGTTTACGAGCAGCAGGTTATCTATCCCTGGATCGAATTTGCCGGATTGCTTGTTTCCGGGATTATCTTTCTTTTGATATTGAAGAAGATATTCGGATGGGGTTCGTTTACGCGTCTTGCCGGGAAGGTGGAGCCTGTACCGTCTGAGCCTCAGAGCCCGTACACGGATGTTCTGTCTTCGGTACGGTAATCACCCCATGCCCTTCCGATGTAACTGATCAGGTCCCTTATTTCCACGGGGTCAAGTACTGTAAGCAGCTTTAGTCTTGTTTCCCTGAAATGAGGCAGACCCTTGAAGTAGTTCGAGAGATGTCTTCTCATCTCATATACTGCCCGCGGACCTTCCTTGTACTCCAGTGACTTCTCAAAATGCTCCAGGGCAAGGGCAGCTTTTTCCGATACAGTAGGTTCAGGCAGAAGTTCCCCGGTGTCGAGGTAATGCCTTATATCGCGGAATATCCATGGCCTGCCCACTGTCGCTCTTCCTATCATTATTGCATCGACACCGTAGCGGTCGAACATCTCCCTGGCTTTCAGGGGGCCGTCGACATCCCCATTCCCGATTATTGGGATCTTCATCCTCGGGTTTTTCTTTACTTCCCCGATGAGCGTCCAGTCGGCCGATCCCTTGTAGAGCTGGGCACGGGTTCTTCCATGGATCGTGAGTGCGGTGATGCCTGTATCCTGGAGCATCTCAGCCACTTCGACAATATTCCTGCTTTCATCATCCCAGCCAAGACGTGTCTTGACCGTGACTGGTACCTTCACGGCCCTGACAATTGCCTTTGTCATTTCTACCATCAGCGGTATATTCCTCAGCATGCCGGCACCGGCACCGCGGTTGGCGATCTTCTTCATCGGACATCCGAAATTGATATCGATAAGGTCAGGATTTGCAGTTTCGGCAATGAGAGCGGCTTCAACCATGGCTTCGGTTATATGTCCGTAGAGCTGGATCCCTACCGGTCTGTCAAAATCGTAGAGGTCGAGTTTTCTGACGCTCTTTTCTCCGTCGCGTATAAGGCCGTCGGACGAAATGAACTCTGTATATACGAGATCAGCCCCGTTCTTCTTGCATACAAACCTGAACGAAGGATCGGTTATGTCCTCCATCGGTGCGAGAAGAAGCGGATAGGGTCGGAGATTAATAGTTCCTATTGTCAAGCTGCTGATTGAATTAGGGCCAGATGCTGCTCCGGACCTTTAAGGAATCCTCTGCCTTGTTCTGTTCGTTCTTCCTGTAGAAGTAAACAATGCCGTAGTTTTCACTCTCGGTCATCCTCTGGTCATCCGGCAGGGTGCTGTGGGTATTTTCAACCTCATTCCATATCTGCACTATTATTTCATCAGCTTCCTTCCTTAGTTCATAGTTTTTTTCTGTGTAGTCGAGAGTCTTTCTTGCAAGAGTCTTCTGGAAATTATATGCTTCAAGGAAATTCTGGTAACGTACCTTTACAACGGCAATTGTGGGGTTTGTAATAGGCGATCCTCCCTTTCTTATCCGGAACTCCTCCCCTTCAATTATTCGCTTGCCCCAGCTAATAAGCTCATTCTCGGTGTTGAGCGAGGGTACTGTTGCCTCATTGGTGGCAAGACCGTAGAAAGCTCTTGTTTCCTCCGGAAGGTCGCCCCTGAAGATGGCCATATTCATCACCCTCATGAAATGAGTCAGATATAACCTGGCCTTCCTCACCGTCTCGGAATAATCCCTGCTCCTGTTGTTCTGCGAAGCATACGACTGACGCTGCAGCTGGATCATGTTCTCAAATTGCGGAAGAAACTTCTGAAGCCTTATTATTGTCTTCGGCGAATAGGCTATCTGGCTGGGATGAACCTCACGCCCTTTCTCAAGGGCAGTTTTTAGCGCCCTGATACGCGCGGCATCAGTGTTGGGTAATCTACGGTATGGCATAACGTCAGGTCGGTGTTAACAAAGTGTTGATAACTCTAATGCGAATATAATAACGTTTTGTTAATAAACTATAGTATTCGCAATTTAATTGTTTTGATAAACAAAAAGTTCTGAAATGACTTTTTCTGCAAATACTGTTAATAACTAAATGAAGGAAAATGAAGGAATAGATGGCCATTCGCAGTCCTTTTCCCTTAAGTGCGAAGGGTTTAGTTTAGAGTCACATAATATTGTGATAAGGTAAAGGAAAGGAACCGGACTTTGCCGGCAAGAGGGTGTAAAGCAGCATCCCTTTTGTTTTTGAAGGATCATTGCGGCCATAGTTAGGATTACAATTTTTTCATTAGTAAATTAGAGGGGTTAAAAAGAAACATTTAATACCTAAGAAAAATATGTTCGCCAGCGAAGTATACTCAGCAAGAAGGGCAAAACTTCACAAGATAATGAAGTCAGGGATTGCCCTCTTTATCGGGAATGTTGATTCCCCGATGAATTATCCGGCAAACTCCTATCATTTCAGGCAGGACAGTGATTTTCTCTACTTCTTCGGTCTCGACATACCCGGCTTCGCCGGTGTGATGGACTTCGACTCCGGGAAAGACCGCCTGTTTGGCAACGATGCGGATCTCGACGATATAATCTGGATGGGCCCCCAGCCCGCAGTAAGTGAACTGGCCCTGAAATGCGGTATTAAAGAGAGCTCGCCTCTTGCGAAGCTTGAGGATGTTTTGAGGGAGGCTGCCGGCTCAAAGCGTAAGATACATTTCCTTCCCCCTTACAGGGCTGAGACCAAGATGACCCTGGGGGCTCTTCTGAAGGAAAATCCGTGCCAGATGAAGACACTGGCTTCTGTAGACCTGATAAAGGCTGTTGTTTCGCTCCGGTCGGTAAAGGAGGATGTCGAAGTGGCGGAAATAGAGAAGGCGCTTTCCATTGCCTGGGAAATGCATACAACCGCGATGAGGATGTGCAAACCCGGAGTAAGGGAGCAGGATATCTTCGGTACAATAGAAGGAATAGCCCTTTCGAAGGGATGGGGCCCCTCATTCCCGATAATTCTGAGCATTAACGGCCAGACTCTTCATAACCACGAACACGGCAACGTTCTGCGAAAGGGAAGGATGATGGTAACCGACGCCGGAGCAGAGACTCTTCTTCACTATTCATCGGATATAACGCGAACAACCCCGGTTGGGGGCTTATTCAGCCCAAGACAGAAAGACATTTACAGCATAGTCCTGAAGGCCAATACCGAATCGATCAGTGCCGCAAAACCGGGGATATCGAACCGCGATCTTCATCTGAATGCATGCCGGATAATAGCTTCAGGACTAAAGGATCTCGGTCTGATGAAAGGAGACCCGGACGAAGCTGTTGCTAAGGGGGCGCATGCACTTTTCATGCCTCACGGCCTGGGACATATGTTGGGACTTGACGTACACGACATGGAGGGGCTCGGAGAGAATTTCGTGGGATACAGCGAAAGTGTAAAGAGGAGCGATCAGTTCGGACTGGCATTCCTGAGGTTCGCGCTTCCCTATAAGCCAGGACACGTTTTCACAGTTGAACCCGGAATTTATTTTATCCCCCAGCTTATCAGCCAATGGAAATCGGAAGGGAAGTACAATGAATTCATCAACTACGGGAAAGTGGAGAAATGGACCTCTTTCGGCGGAATAAGGATTGAAGACAATGTGCTGATCACCGAAGATGGCAACAGGCTTCTTGGGAAGCCAATACCCAAAACCATCAGGGATATAGAAAAGATTTGCTCATAAGGCACGCATGAGCCGGCATCTCTGACTGCCTTCACCTCAGTGTCCCGAGGATATTCCAGCATTTGTAGAGGCCTCTCGGAACGTGGAAGCAGCCTTTCCATTTTCCGCCCTTCAGAGGGAGAAGGACCTCTCCCTGCCTGTTCAGATAACCGAACCACTCGGGGTAATCGTTATCCCTGAAATGATCCCATGTATAGCGGTGGACTCTTTCAAACCACTCAAGGCACCCGGGCGAACCGGTAAGCTGGTAGCCTTTCAGCATCGCAACAAGAGTTTCCATGTGAACCCACCAGAGCTTCTGATCCCACTCGAGCTGCTGCGGCGGATAGCCCTTTCTGTCGAGAAAATAGAATATCCCTCCGTATTTCTCATCCCATCCGTATTCGGCAGTTCTCAGGGCTATTTCAACGGCTTTCTCGATTAGAGGCCTGTTCTCCGTCCTTTCTCCGAGATCCATAATGAACCACATTGCCTCGATTGCATGTCCGGGATTCAGCAGGCGGCCCTCAAATGAATCGGAGATCTGGTTGTCGGTTGTAAGGTTTTCAACCACAAGTCCGAGTTCGGGACGGTAAAAGACATCCATCACCTCATGTATGCAGGTGTTGATGGTTTTCATAAGGAATTCCCGGTCAAGAAGATGCTCTATCTCAAGAGCAAGGTTGCATAGTATCATGGGCAGGGCGAAATTTTTCAGACTCCTTGTCCCTGGATACGATTTGTCCCATTTCCCTTTGGGATTACTGCTCCGCGACAGCACCATGTCGAAGGTCCTTCGTGCTATATCGGCATATTCGGTGTTTCCCGCTGCCTTGCTCAGCTGTCCGAAAGCCATCGAGGCGAAGGTGTAACTGAAGATATTGTATGGTTCGATAAGGGGTAAGCCCTCACGTGTAAGGGAGAAGTACCAGTTAAGGTTTCCGTCGTGGCCGTGCTTTCTGAGGAATTCGCCTCCCCTGAGGGCGCATTCAAGCCATTCGGGTTTAGTGGCGACGTTATTGTAAAGAACCGAGAACATCCATACCTGGCGGCCCTGAAGCCAGATAAACTTATCGGTGTCAAACACATCTCCTTTTCTGTCGAGGCATGTGAAATACCCTCCGTAATCCCTGTCCTGCGATTTCTCAAGCCAGAAGGGGATTACATTTTCAAGAAGTTCGTCGCGGTAAAGCGTTTCTAATGATGGAAAGTCCATGGCATTCATTTTTTATTGGTTCTGCCTTTGCTGAGCCACATTTCCTCAATCTCCTCGAGCGACCTGCCCGTGGTCTCAGGCAGAAGCTTCCATACTATAAGGATATAGGGGATGCACATAAAGGCGAAAAGCCAGAATGTTCCGGCCGGAGTGAAGGTTGTCAGCATCCACGGTGTAAGCTGTCCGATGAGGTAGGTGCCTATCCAGAGCGACAGGCCGGCAACCGACATGGCAGCGCCTCTCACCTTCACCGGGTACATCTCTGAAAGGAGGACGAAAATTACCGCGCAGATTGAGATCGCGCAGAAGAAAATATAAAGAAGGAAGGATATAAGAAGGAGTAGGTGAGGCAGATTCAGGCTTTCTCCATAATTAAAGTAAAGGCCTGTAAGGATAAGGGTTATTATCATACCCGAGACACCCCAGTAAACAAGCTGCTTTCTTCCCACCTTATCAATAATTGACAGGGCCAGGACAGTTGTCAGCATGTTTACAAGTCCGACGAGAACCTGGTAGAAGAGCGAATCGCCGCTTGAGAGCCCGCTTTCGACGAAGATGGTGGGCCCGTAGTAGAGGACCGCGTTGACTCCCATGAACTGCCCGAGCATTGCCAGGGCAACACCTATGAAGAGAGCAAGCCGGAAGCCTGGCTGGAGGAGCATCCTCCAGTCGGTTTTTGTCTCCATGGCAATCAGATTTTTCACATTATTCACCTGAACCTCTGCTTCTTTCCCGCCGTAGATCCTGTCAAGTATCGTCAGCGCCCTTTTTTCCTGTTTCTTTACCACAAGCCACCTTGGACTCTCGGGAATAAAGAAAAGGGCAATGAAGAAGAGCAGTGCAGGAATTGTTTCCATTCCCAGCATTCCTCTCCATACCTCCGAGGCAAATATCTTCCCGTAAAGACCTGAAGTGGAGCCTCCGGCAAGGAGCGAAACCGAATACTCAAGAAGGCCAAAATTTGCAAGGTAGGCTCCAAGAAATCCCACGGTAATGGCAAGCTGATAAAGGGAAACAAGCCTTCCCCTGTAAGCTGGAATCGACACTTCAGCTATATAGAGCGGAGAAACAACCGATGCCACTCCTATTCCAACTCCTCCGATAATACGTGCAACAACAAGCTCACTTATCCCTCCGGCGATCATACAGCCGATAGCTGATACGGAAAACATTACCGACGATAGGATCATTACGATCTTCCTTCCGAACATATCGCTGAGATAGCCTGCAAAAAGTACTCCGGCGATCGAACCCACGAGGGCGCAACCGACATACCATCCCTTTTTGATATCGTCGAGACTGAACTGTGACGAAACCTGATCAACAGTCCCCGATATCACCGCTGTATCGTAACCGAAAAGAAAGCCTCCGAGAGATGCCACAACTGAAAGCCAGATGACGTATCTCAGCTGTTTTGATTTTTCCTGCATAATGATAGCAAATTTATATGATTCATGTGGTCCTGCCTTTTTATCTAACCCCGGGGTATAGAGATCCGGCTATCCACCGAAGTTTCCGGGATTTTTGCCGCGACGGGTTCAGGGAGGCAGGTTTTCCCGGTGCTTGTTGTCATTTTTCTAGTATGCTTTATAATATTCCCTGTTGAGCCTTGCAATATTTACCAGTTTTATCTGCTTGGGGCACTCAGCCTCACAGGCCCCTGTATTTGAGCAGCTTCCGAAGCCAAGCTCATCCATCATTCCAACCATGGCCCTGACCCTTTCCCCTGCTTCCACCCTTCCCTGGGGAAGGAGAGCGAGCTGCGAGATCTTTGCCGACACAAACAGCATGGCTGAGGCGTTTTTACAGGCGGCCACACAGGCTCCGCAACCTATGCACACTGCTGAATCAAAAGCTGCATCGGCATTTTTTTTCTGAACCAGAACCGAGTTCGCCTCAGGTGCCGCTCCCGTGTTGACTGAAATAAAGCCTCCTGCCGACTGTATCCTGTCAAAAGCGCTTCTGTCGACGATAAGGTCCTTTATCACCGGGAAGGGTCTGGCTCTCCATGGTTCGATCCAGACGGTCTCCCCATCGCTGAAATACCTCATCGACAGGTGGCATGTCGTTACAGCAGGAACAGGCCCGTGAGGGTGACCGTTGATATACATTCCGCACGATCCGCAAATACCCTCGCGGCAGTCGTGGTCGAAGGCAACAGGATCATCTCCCTCCTCGACAAGTTTCTTGTTGAGGGCATCGAGCATTTCGAGAAATGACATTTCTGGCGAAACGTCATCCATCCTGTAGGTCACGAACGCACCTTTTGACTTTGCATCCTTTTGCCTCCAGATCTTTAATATCAGGTTCATATTGTTGATTGTCTTCTTTATTTACATATAGATCACCCGGGTCATCTGCCGGCATAACGAACTCCTGTATTCTATTTATAACTTCTGACCTTAAGCTCGACTTCTTCAAATTTCAGCTCTTCCCTGTGCAGGATATGAGGCTTATCTTCACCGGCATATTCCCAGGCTGAGACATATGCATATTCTGCGTCATTACGGAGAGCTTCTCCGTCGGGCGTCTGGTACTCCTCCCTGAAGTGGGCTCCGCACGATTCTTTCCTTGCAAGGGCGTCGTTTACCAGAAGCCCGGCCATTTCCAGATAGTCGGCCACCCTTCCGGCTTTTTCAAGTTCCTGGTTGAGTTCATTAACAGAACCCGGAACACGAAGGTCGTTCCAGAACTCATTCCTGAGGTCGTGTATCAGTGTAAGCGCTTTTTTCAAACCCTCTTCGTTCCGTGTCATCCCGCAATAATCCCACATGATTTTTCCAAGTCTTCTGTGGAACGATGAGGCAGTATGTTTCCCTTTAATCGAAAGGAGCCTATGGAGCCTTTCAACCGATGCTCTTTCGGCCTCTTCGAATTCCGGGCGGCTGGTATCTATCTTGCCTGTGGAGATATCGTCGGCGAGGTAGTTGCTTATAGTAGCGGGCAGAACGAAATATCCGTCGCCTGCTGCCTGCATAAGCGAGCTGGCTCCGAGACGGTTTGCCCCGTGGTCAGAGAAATTTGCTTCGCCTATCGCATACAGGCCGGGTATTGTTGTCATAAGCTCATAGTCGACCCACAAGCCTCCCATTGTATAATGCCCTGCCGGATAAATCCTCATTGGTTCCTCGTATGGATCTGATCCTGTAATCGTTTTATACATCTCAAACAGGTTGCCGTATTTGTTTTCAATAGCCTTTTTCCCCTGTTTTTTAATTGCGTCCCTGAAATCGAGGTTTACTGCAAGTCCTGTTTCCCCGACTCCATAGCCGGCATCGCATCTCTCCTTAGCTGCCCTTGAGGCCACGTCTCTGGGAACGAGGTTCCCGAAAGCAGGATAACGCCTCTCGAGATAATAATCCCTTTCCTCCTCGGGTATGGAGTTTGGGGGTCTTTTGTCGCCTTTGACGGCCGGAACCCAGATCCTTCCGTCGTTCCTGAGCGACTCCGACATAAGGGTCAGTTTCGACTGGAACCTGTTAAGCTGGGGCACGCTTGTGGGATGTATCTGTATGAAGCTGGGATTTGCAAAGAATGCGCCTTTTCTGTGGGCCTTCCATGCTGCCGAGGCATTTGAGTTTACAGCAAGTGTCGAGAGGTAGTATATTGTTCCGTAGCCGCCGGTTGCGAGTACAACCGCATGTGCCGAATGCCGTTCGATTGCGCCCGTTATGAGATTGCGGGCAATTATCCCCCTTGCCTTTCCTCCGGCAAGCACCAGTTCGAGCATCTCCCTCCTCGGATACATAACCACGCTGCCTTTTTTTATCTGCCTGCTCAGCGATGAATAGCATCCGAGAAGACACTGCTGACCCGTCTGGCCCTTTGCATAGAAAGTGCGGGACACCTGAACTCCTCCGAACGACCGTGTATCGAGTGTTCCTCCGTAGTCTCTTGCAAAGGGGACTCCCATAGCTGTAAAATGATCTATGACCTGGTTACTTACTTCAGCGGCTCTGTATACATTTGCTTCCCTCGACCTGAAGTCGCCCCCTTTAATCATGTCATAAAAGAGCCTGTAAGTGCTGTCGCCATCGTTCTGATAATTTTTCGCTGCATTTATTCCTCCCTGGGCGGCTACTGAATGAGCCCTGCGGGGCGAGTCCTGGTAACAGAAATTCTTCACGCTGTAACCCAGCTCGCCAAGGGCGGAGGCTGCCGCGGCACCTGAAAGGCCTGTCCCGACAACAATGACCTCAAGCTTTTTCCTGTTGGCAGGGTTAATGAGCCTTGCCGAAGATTTGTACCTGGTCCATTTCTGCGAAAGGGGTCCTTCGGGTATTTTAGAGTCGAGTTTTCCCATTTTACTTTGTTTTTCTATCTGAACTGCCAGAGAATGATTGAGATAAGTGCAAAACCGGCAGGTATGACAATTGCATAGATCCAGGCAATGACTTTTACAACGGGAGTCCATATCCTGTGGTTTAGTCCGAGTGTCTGGAATGCCGAGCTGAAGGCGTGGAAGAGATGGAGCCCCAGCAGGACGAAACAGGCAAGGTATATGTAGTTGTATGCGGGTATGCTGAAAAGCTGATGGGCAACAGAGTAGAAATCCTCATGATCGCCTTCGACAAGTCCGAGCCTGATAAAGTAGAAGTTAAAGAAATGGATAACAAGAAAAATCAGTACCGATGAGCCGGTCCAGATCATGAACCTCGAAAAGAAGGAGGTTTTGGTCTTGTAACCGCTCGCATAACCCACGGGCCGGGCCAGCCAGTTGGTTATCTGGAGGTAGATCCCATAGCAGAAATGGACAAGCAGCGAAGCTATAAGAAGAACCTCAACAATCTTCACCGGGGGAAAGGTTGCCATGAAGCGGGCTGCAGTATTAAAGGGAAGCGGGTCGCTGTTAAGCAGTTTAAGGTTTATTGCCAGGTGTACCGGCAGGAACAGGATCAGGAATAATCCTGCCAGGGCCATGACAAACTTTTTAGAAACAGAGGAAAAAAGTACTTTATTCATGGGATGAGAATTAAGTAAATGCCAGTCTCCGGGCTGGGACAATTCCTGCAAGTAAATTTATCTAATAAATTTCACAATTGCGATAGTTAAGAGTAATTTATAAGTGTTGCATTAACAGCAGGATTTGTGTAAATTTCAGTTCATATTAAAATAGTCAGACATGAACTACTATATTCACTATAACGGAGGGAAAGTCTACTACACCGACTCCGGTGACGGAGACACCGTCGTTCTTCTTCACGGATATCTTGAAAACTCATCGGTATGGAACGGATTCGCCGCGAGACTTGAAAAAGCCTTCAGGGTCATCTCGGTCGATCTTCCCGGACACGGGCTCTCAAAAGTTTACGGTGAATGCCATACGATGGAATTCATGGCCGGGGCTGTAAAAGCCCTTATCGACAATCTGAATCTGAAAAAAGTGATCCTCACCGGGCATTCAATGGGAGGATATGTTACCCTGGCCTTCGTGGAAGCCTTTCCTGAATTGTTGAAGGCTTATTGTCTTTTTCACTCTCACCCCTTTGCCGATACTCCCGAAACCCTTAAAAAGAGGGAGAATGAGATAAAGGTGGTTAAGTCGGGAAAGAAATATCTTTTTTATCCCGAAAGTGTATCAAAGATGTTTGCTGCGCCGAACATCCTAAAGATGAAGGAGCAGGTTGCACGGTCAAAGGATATTGCCTCGGGAATATCCAATGAAGGAATCATTGCCGTTCTTAACGGCATGATGGCAAGGCCTTCGAGACTTAAGGTGATGGAGGAAGGGAAGGTGCCCTGCCTCTGGATACTCGGGAAGCTCGATAACTATATAGTCTGCGATGAGATGAGAAAGAGGGTGACCCTTCCTTCAGGATCAACTGCTGCCATCCTCGGTAATTCGGGACATATGGGCTTTGTTGAGGAGGAGAAACACTCGGCTGATATGTTTTTGGAATTTGCAAACGGACTGAAATAGAGGCTTCTGTGTAAATAAAATGGTGCCGGATAATTAATTTTCATTAGAATTTTTATTGTGGCAGGGTAATTATTTTACCTGCTGCAATAACTTTTTTACCTGACACGTGATATAATTCCGGACCTGCCTGTTAATTGCAGAAAAAAGAGCATTCCATTGACAGGGCAGCTTTATTCCCTGTTAAGGTAATCAACTGCATACCTGAGGGTTGTATCTAGCTTTCTCCATATGGGATAGAACCCTTTGTTGTCGAGTATATTTCTCGCTATATATGCCTTAAGCTGGATATGGATAATCTCTCCTGAAGTTCTGATACCTTCACTGTCCCTTTTCACCCCGCTTTTTTCCGCGAAGGTGATAAACTGATTCAGAAGGTTTTGTTTGTCGAGGTATTTTTCCATTTCCGCAGCATCGCTGTACTTTTTAAGTTCTTCCCTGTTCTTTTCGGTGTAGCTGAGGGCAAAGCGGTATATATGAGGTCGTGCTGCGAGGAAATATGTCGAACGGCCGGTGGTGTCGACAGGGATGAATATATCAGGCATTATTCCGCCTCCGCCGTATACGGTTTTTCCTCCGGGAGTCGTGAACTTCAGTGAATCGGCGAAATGGATGCTGTCGGAGACTTCGAACTCACCTCTTTCATATCTTTCATTAAGGTCATCGAAGTATTCGTCGAACCCGTTATTGTAAGGTTTCTGGATTGACCGTCCCGTAGGTGTATAGTAACGGGCTATGGTAAGCCTCATTCCCGAGCCGTCGTTAAATGGTATGGGTTCCTGCACCAGTCCTTTCCCGAAGGAACGTCTTCCTATTATCGTACCCCTGTCATTGTCCTGTATTGCTCCTGCAAGGATTTCGCTTGCCGAAGCGCTCCATTCATCAATAAGCAGCACAAGCTTGCCGTCCTCGAATTCTCCTCCTCCTGTGGCTTTAGCTTCGTTTCGCGGCTGTGCCCTTCCCATGGTATACACTATCAGCTGACCCTTTTTAAGGAACTGGTTCGCTATTTTTATCGCCGGTTCCATAACACCTCCCGAGTTTTCGCGCAGGTCGAGAATAAGATTTTGCATTCCTTTTCCCTTCAGTTCCGAAAGTCCCTTCAGGAACTCGTCGAAGGTGGTCATGGCGAAGTTGTTGATCTTTATATAGCCTGTCTTTTCGTCTATCATATAGCTGACATCGACGCTGTAGATTGGAATTTTATCGCGTGTGATCTCAAAGGGGATAAGCTCGTCATAGCCTTTCCGCATGAGTTTAATTCTTACCACAGTTCCCCTTGGACCTTTGAGCATTCCCATTACCTTCTCGTCGCTGAACTTTTGTCCGGCAACGAGAGAATCGTTGACAAAGATGATCTTGTCGCCTGCCATCAGCCCGATCTTTTCCGAAGGACCTCCGGGTATTGTACTTATTACAAGAATTGTATCAGTAAGCATGCTGAAGGAAATCCCTATACCATCGAAGTTTCCCTGGAGAGGTTCGTTGGCCCTCTGAAGGTCCTTGGCAGGGATATAAACCGAGTGGGGGTCGAGTTTCTTGAGTATTGCCGGGATTGCGGCTTCAACAAGGTCGTTTCTGTTTACAGTGTCGACATAATCCGACTCGATGATGTTGAGGATGCTGTTGATCTTGTCGGTCCTGGCCCTGAATCCGGGCTGCTGAACCGATTTGTTGGCGCCCGGAAGGAAGAAGCCTATTATTATTCCTGTAAGCAGGGCAAGAGCGAGAAGCAGGGGCAGGATTATGTTCCGGCTGGAATTATTGTATTTCATAAATATCATTCTCAGGATCAATATAAACAAGTTCAATACCGGCACGTTTCAGAAGGTCAAGTCCGTCGGTATTGTGGTATCTGTTACAGAATACCACCCTCCTTATTCCCGACTGGATAATGAGCTTTGCGCATTCCATGCACGGAGATGTTGTTACATACAACGTTGAATCTTCACTGGAATTATTCGACTTGGCAACTTTTGTGATGGCATTGGCTTCTGCGTGAAGAACATAAGGTTTTGTAATGTTGTTCTCATCCTCGCATACATTTTCAAAACCAGCCGGGGTTCCGTTGTAACCGTCGGATATTATCATTTTTCCCTTGACGATAAGAGCCCCCACCTGCCGGCGTATGCAATAGGAATTCTGAGCCCAGATGAGCGCCATTTGAAGGTATCTCCTGTCGAAGGTTTTCTGTTTGTCCCCGTATGGTCTGATGTTGTCTGTCACTATCGGCCTGTAAACACGCGTGAAGCGTCCAAAGTTAAAAAAAAATAGGATTGTTGTTTTAATCAGTGGATAATGAAATACTTATTTTTACATAATCATATAAAGCAAAAGCATTAAACCTATTAACAGCAACAAACCAGAATGGCACATCCCCGGAAGGAGAAATTCAACAAAGACGATGTTAAACTGGCAAAGATTGCCAGGGCTCTTGCGCATCCGGCAAGGGTGGCTATAATCCGCCACCTTGCAGGAAATGATCCCTGTTGTTTCAGTGAGATCTCTAAGCATCTGCCTCTTTCTGACTCGACCGTTTCGCAGCATATGAGCGAGCTCCGGAGCGCAGGACTTATAAAAGCCAGCTATGAGCTTCCGAAGATCATCTACTCCCTTGATGAGGATGAGTGGAAGAATGCCCGGAAGCTGCTCAAGATCTTTTCAAAGATGAAACCCCTGAAAGGCAGGAATGAAAAGTCAGAATTACCTGAGGCTGCCTCGCAGCTTTAGTAAGCCGGGAATCTGAAAGCCTCCAGTATCTTCATGGGGATCCTGGTGTTGTCATAAATTCCTGTGAATTTATATGCACCTGGTCCTGAGGCGTAAACCGGAAGCGTTATCCCTGAATGACCCCTTGTTGAGAAGCTGAGGACTGTTTTTCTCAGATTGATATCTCCTCCAGTTATTGTAACGCCTCCGGTCTCGTGGTCGCCGGTAACAACCACAAGTGTTCTTTTGTTTTTCGCGGCGAAATCGAGAGCGACACCGATTGCCATGTCAAAGTCGAGCGTTTCGTCAATCAGAGTGTCCGCAGCGTTTGCATGTCCGGCCCAGTCGATCTGAGATCCTTCAACCATCAGGAAGAAGCCTTTTTTGTTTTTGCTTAGTATTTCAATGGCCTTGGCTGTTGTTGCAGGAAGCATATCTCCTCTTCCCTTAAGCCTGTAGGGAGGCTGGTCGTCATAAATGAGGCCTGCGAGTTTGGAAGCGTTTGATTTGAGAACACCATCGAGTGTTGTTTCGACGGCATAACCGTTTGCACGAAGGGTTTCGGTAAGGTCTTTTCCGTCGGTCCTTTTGGTAAAATGATTAAGTCCTCCGCCGATGAAAAGGTCAATATCGGTCTTGAGGAAATCACTTGCAATATCCTCATAGCTTCCCCGGCTTCCCTGATGGGCAATAAATGAGGCGGGCGTGGCATGCGTCACCGAAGCTGAGGCAACAAGACCGGTAGAAAGGCCGTTCTCTTCGGCAATTTCAAGGATTGATTTAAGCACATTTCCTTTCGGATCCACGCCGATGGCGCCGTTGTTGGTCTTTGTTCCCGTTGCCAGGGCTGTCCCTGCGGCTCCCGAATCGGTTATATAAGCGTTTGCCGAGTAGGTCTTCTGAAACCCCGTGCTTTGCATTCTTTCTATGTTAAGCGGTTTGTTTGATGCGGTTATAGCTGCATAAACCTGCGCCGAACCCATTCCGTCGCCGATAAGGAAAATTACGTTTTTTGCCTTTCTGGTGTCGATCCCGGCGGTATGTTTCAAAGGCGAACAGGATATCAGGGCTGCTCCTGTAATGATCAGGACGAATAGCTTGTTTATTCTGGTCATATTATTGTTGTTTATTGGTTAATTTTTTTCGGCCAACAAGGTAGTGAAATAGTTAAAAATAAAAATCATTCTTCAACATATCCCCGGATGATAAACAGTAAACCAGTAAATTGGTTTGACACCAATCCGGGTAATTCAAAACTTTTTTTGAACTTTGCGCCAATAATAAAAAATATATGACGGATAAAATAGCAAAGGCAGTTGAATATCATCAGGCGAAGTTCAACTGTTCCCAGTCGGTTTTTACAGTTTTCGGAACGGATTTCGGATTAAGCGAGGAGGATTGTCTGAAAGTATCGTGCGCCTTCGGAGGCGGGATGGGCCGCTGTCAGTATGTTTGCGGAGCAGTCACCGGTGCACTGATGGCCCTTGGACTGAAATACGGCAAGGGAGCAGGCGATCCTGAAGAGAAGAAATTAATTATTGAAGTTTCGCAAGTAATAAAAAGTTAAGAAAATGGCATAAAAAAAGCAAAGGGATC
>MTKZ01007264.1_pt1 | contig 34634 bp, 34 predicted proteins | sample 1042781 | NCBI WGS metagenome assembly MTKZ01 (sample SAMN06212207, study PRJNA360539) | anaerobic digester metagenome | biome: Wastewater treatment plant; material: sludge; isolation source: anaerobic digester fed with sludge from wastewater treatment plant | place: Denmark: WWTP Viborg ...
CACAGGAAAACGCAATTTCGGCCAGGGCCTGGTGGAACTGGCGTTGACCCTGCCCATCTTCCTCCTGCTTGTCTATGGCATCTTCGAAGTTGGCCGGCTGATCTTTATGTATAGCGCGGTGCTCAACGCCAGTCGCGACGCGGCGCGCTACGCGGCAGCCAGCGGGAAAAACCCCAGCGGTGTTGAATACTATCGGGATTGCAATGGAATAAAAGCCCACGCGGATAAGGTCAGCTCCTTTGTGGATCTGAGCGCAACCAATGCAGTGGTTATTCAATATGACCATGGCCCGGTGGATACAACCAGTGAAGTGGTCACATTTGCGACCTGCCCGCTAACATCAGGTCAAAAACTCAGACTGGGTGATCGCGTGGTGGTCACCGTTAGCACCACATTCAACCCGATCGTTCCGTTGGTTAACCTGGGCAATATCCCCATTACTGCAAAGACCACACGCAGCGTGATCACGGAAGTGGATATCTGGAACCCTTAACGAGCAGGTCAGGAAATTCGGAAAGCCTGTGATCTGAATACTTATTGCTCTTATTTCTGGAATAGGTTTTTATGGAAAACATGAATCTGAAGAAATTGCCATATCAGAAGGAAAAAGGCCAAAGCCTGGTGGAATTGGCGGTGGGTACGTTGGTTCTGATTTGGCTGCTTTCAGGCATTTTTGATGTGGGTCGGGCAATCTTCATGCAGTTTGCTTTGCAGGACGCCGCGGAAGAAGGCATTATCTATGGGATTGCGTATCCAGGTAAATGTGACCTGATTGAAACCCGGGTAAGGCAGAGCCTTGAGGAAAACAGCAGCATTACGATGGTCCCTTCTGTCACCATTAAGATCAATAATTCTGCTTGTGTACAGGATAATACCGGTCTCGTATATGGGCAAAAGATGGTCATCGAGGTAGGCTCCACGTTTACCATGACGATGCCGCTCCTGACCGGTACAACTGTCAATTTACGTGGTACTGCCAATGGAACTATCCTGCGCCCGGCTCCGGGGACTTAATTGAGAGGTGAGCATATGAACCGCAGATCCAGTGAAAAAGGTCAGATTATTGTCATCCTCGCGCTCGGGATGGTGGCGATACTTGCCATTACAGCCCTGGCGGTGGATGGCAGTCTGTTATATAACCAGCGCCGGAATGATCAGAACACCGCTGATTCTGCGGCAATGGCGGGTGCTGGTGCAGCAGCCCATAAATTAAAGGATTATCTTCCCTCTGATTTTTCCTGTGGACCTGGTTCGACTTCTTTAGCCAGGCAGGCATCGGATCTGGCGGTAGCTGCGGCGGTGTTATCGGCTCTGGATGATGGCGTGAATCTTGACCAATACGATCTCACAAACAAAAACGGAGTGACAGTTCGCTGTCAGGCTGACAGTGAAGGAATGCAGTTTTTGGATATTCACGTGATGGTCACCTCGGAACCGGAGACAACTTTTGGTCGGGTTATATCAGTTGATACACTTCGAACGACTACAGAGGCGATCGCAAGGGTATATCCGAACCAGCCGTTCGCGTACGGCAATGCCCTTGTGTCATTGGCTGATGTTTGCGGAAAAAATGTCGGTGGTATCTGGTTCAATGGTAATTCGACATCCTTCATCAACCGTGGAGGTATTTTTTCCAATTCCTGTATAGACGCTGGCGGGAGTTCGATAGTGGATGTGGTTGGCGGATCAGTGAATGCCTTTTTGCCTACCGGTTGCGATGGTTATGCGCCAACTCATACTGTAACTCCAGTAGTTGCTTGCACGAAGGCTGAATCAAAATTACCCAGGGGGATGATCCCACCTCCAGTCTGCCCGGACAGGTCCATCCCCGGTATCGTTCACACCACAGGAAGTTTTTCAGGCAATTATACAGGCACCAATGCACTCACTCCGGGTTGGTATGATAACGGGATGACCATAAAAAATGGTGCGAATGTTGAACTTTCACCGGGTCTGTATTGCATCAAAGGTGGTATGACGAATCATGCCAAATCCAGGGTTTATGGGAAGCATGTAACCTTGTACTTTCAGGATGCAAGCGCGGTCACGTTTAATCAAAATGACGCAAGCATTGGCTATGGGACCGAGTTCTATGCTCCTTCCTGCAGTACTTCTGCATGTGGCGTTCCTGATGCAGTACAGGGTTTACTGATGTATTTTAAGACAGGTAACAACAACCAGGTTACATTAAATGGCGGGTCTCACAATATGTACACAGGCACCATATACGGTGAAGATGCTGATTTCACCTTCAACGGTGGTGCCGAGATCTACACATTTAATACCCAGGTTATTGGAAGATACATTTTTGTAAGCGGTAATGCAGAATTGATGATGGATTTGAACAGCAAACAATGGGTTCAAAGACCAGCCTCGATCTCATTGATCAAGTAACAAATCCAGTCAAAAAAACTCCCGGTCTCGATTTCGAGACCGGGTTTGCTTTAATGTTCCTTTTTCTTAGTCCTTGCTTTACCCGCTTTTTCCACATCCAGGCGGTAGCCGCTGCCGCGCACGGTCTTGATAAATACCGGACGGCGCGGGTTTTCCTCGATCGCCTGGCGCAGCCAGCTCATGTGCACGTCCAGTGAGCGGGTGTCATCGGTGTAATCGGTTTCCCAGGCCTCGCTGAACATGACCTTGCGGTCCACCACATCACCGGCGTGCTCGATCAGGATCTTGAGGATCACGGCCAGGCGCGGGGTCAGCTGCACCTGCCTCTCGCCAATGACGGCGCGTTTTTCTTTTACGTCCAGCATGATCGGTCCAGCCACGAGGCCGCAATCGTTCTGAATGGGCAGCAGGTGGCGAATGCGGTTGATCAACTTTTGCATGGTGAAGGGGAGCACCAGGATGGTATCTGCCCCGTAATTATCATTCGGGTCGCTGTTTTGATCGATCACCAGGATCAAAGGCAGTGTAGGCTGTTTCAAGTGTAACGAATGGCAGATGCGTTTGCCGTTGGTGCGCATTGAAGAAGCGTCCACCACCACCAGGTTGGGCACCACGTTGTCCAACTGGCTGAGGGCAGCCGTGCCGCTCGGCACGCTTTCCACCAGGTAACCTTTTTTGGTCAGCCCGGCGGCAAACGAGGGGTGGTCGGTGCGTTTACCTTCAATAAGTAGTATTCTTGGCTTGGTCAAATCAATGATACCTTGTGTGAAATGATCTTTATTTCGATCCGAAATACTGAAAGCGAACTGTGTTATTCTGTTTTCAACTCAATAATAAGGGGCAAAAAGAAACTCGCCATCAGAGCAGGACAGGTTGTTTCGATTTTTCATTCCGGGATGATCGCCCCGCTCATAACGTAGCAGTATTATACACTAAACTTAAAAAAAACAAGTTAAAATCCACCCGATTCTTAAGAAATATCCCCGGCGGGGTGTTTGCGTTGCATGGCATATCCCGCCGTGTTAGAATATTAAGCGGGGTTTGATCAATCACTGCAGGAGGTAGTTCGTGACACAAATGGTGGAAGTTATGATCGATAGCATCAGGGTAAGCCTCACCAACCAGCAGCGCATCGTGCTCCTGCGAGAACATGACCGCGAGCGCTATCTGCCGATCTGGATCGGGCCTTACGAAGCTGAAGCGATCACTATTTCTTTGCAGGAGATCGAAGTCGCCAGACCCCAGACGCATGATCTGCTGCTTAAATCCATCCAGGCGCTGGGTGCCCGCCTGATCCGCGTTGAAGTGGTGGAATTGAAGGGGGATGTGTTCTACGGTAACCTTGTTTTGGAGCAGGATGGACGCATTGTTGATGTGGATGCGCGTCCTTCTGATTCCATTGCCCTGGCGGTGCGTGCACATGTGCCGATCCTGGTGAACAGCCTCATCCTGCGTGAGGCGGGTATTGAGCCGGAGGAGGACATCACCGCTGAGGTGCTGGCCGAGAGCGGGGATGAGGTGATCCCGACTAAAACCGACACAGACCAAATTGAGAGCAAAAAGCGTCTATCGCTCTTTGAGGACTTCCTGCAGAATTTTGACCTGGATGAACTGGATGGAGGAGAGGATTCTCCTGATTCACCCGCACCTGACCAGGAAGACCTTTCATAACCGGAGAATTCCGGGCTATCTTAAAAAAAACCGGATAAGGGATGACCATGGGAAACTTTTCGCCATACGACGATGACAGTACAACGATGATCCAGTCGCAGCCGAATAGCCGCGAGGCCGAAGAAGCGGTGCTTGGATCGGTTTTGATCAATCCCGATTCCTATTTTGAGATCTCCCAGGTGATCAACCCGGAGGATTTCTACATCATCCGCAACCAGTGGGTTTGGCGCGCTTACATGCGGCTGCACGACAAACGGGTACCGATCGATATTCTGACGGTGAGCGAAGACCTCGAAGAACAGGGTCAACTCGGAGAGATCGGCGGAAAATCATACCTGCTGGCGCTCGTCAACCAGACGCCCACCTCACTGCACGCAGCCGCCTACGCCAACATTGTGGAACAAACCGCCGTCCGCCGTAAAATGCTCGCTGCGGCCAACGAGATGGCGAAGCTGGCGTACGACGAGGGCAAGGAAGTAAAAACCATTATCGATGAGGCGGAGAAATCCGTCTTCGGGCTGAGCTCACGCCGTGTGCGCCATGACCTGCAGGACATTCAGACCGTGGTCAGTGAGTATTACGACCACGTGGATGAGCTCTCCAAGCGCGACGAAGAGATCTTCGGCGTGCCCACCGGGCTGACCGACCTGGATAATTTACTGGGCGGGATGCAGAATTCCGACCTGCTCATCGTTGCAGGCCGGCCGGGATCGGGCAAGACCGGTTTCCTGCTTTCTGTGGCAAAGAACGCGGCGCAAAAGAACAAGAAGAATGTGGTCATGTTCTCAATGGAAATGTCCAACCAGCAGCTGGTGCAGCGCCTCATCGCCCAGGAAACCAAGATCGATACCCACCGGCTGCGCACCGGAAAACTGAAGGACGAAGAATGGACCCTTTTCACGCAGGCGATGGAGACCCTGGAAAACACGCACATCTGGCTGGATGACACTCCGGCCATCACCCCGCTCGCCATGCGCACCAAGTGCCGCCGCCTGCATATGGAACACAAGCTTGACCTGATCCTGGTGGATTACCTGCAGCTGATGGGCAGCGATTCGCGCTCCGAGAACCGCGTGCAGGAGGTTTCTTACATTTCCAGGAGCCTCAAGGTGCTGGCGCGCGAGCTCAATGTGCCAGTGCTGGCCGCCGCGCAGCTTTCGCGCGCGGTGGAACAGCGTGAGGGCAAATTGCCTGTATTATCCGACCTCAGGGAGTCCGGCAGCCTGGAGCAGGATTCTGACATCGTCATGTTCATTAACCGCCCGGATAAGGATGACAAGGAGAATCCGCGTCACAATGTAGCCCAATTGATCGTGGCAAAGCACCGCAACGGCCCCACAGGCACGATCGAATTGATCTTCCTCGAAAGCCTGGCCAAGTTTGAGAATGCCAGGCGTGATGAGGAAGCCACGAGGAGAAGGTAAAACCAACAATGACGTTCGTCAAGATTTTTAAAGTGGATCCGGAAAAAACGATTGAGGTTCCGGAAGCTCTTTTTTCTGAATTACTGCCGGTGATCGATGACCTGGGAGAATTGAAGGTCACCCTGTATGCCATTTGGTACCTGGGTAGTCAGGTGAAAGAGCCGCGCTTCCTCAGGTACAAGGAAATGCTCAAGGACGAGCGCTTGATGGCAGGTTTTGGAGATTCATACGGCATTCAAAAAATGGCGCTTTCCAGGGCGTTGCAACGGGCTTTGAACCGGGGGACGCTATTGTGCGTAGGTATGGTAGGCGATAATAATGATTCGATTTATTTTCCGAATTCGGTCGAAGGAAGAGCCGCTTTTGAGGGTCTGGCAGCTGGCAAATGGGATCCGGACCAGGTGGAGCCTTTTCCAGTAAAACTGCAGCCGGAGCGCCCCAACATCTACGCGCTCTATGAACAGAATATCGGCCCGCTCACGCCTATCCTGTCAGAAACCTTGCAGGAGGCTGAAAAGAATTACCCGCTGGATTGGATCGAAGATGCCATCCGCATTGCGGTGGTGAAGAATGTGCGTACCTGGCGTTACATAGAAGCGATCCTGCGATCATGGAAAGAGAAAGGCCGCGATGGAACCGATAGGGAAACCACTGAAGAGAACCGCAAACGGGATAGCGAGGGAAAATTCAGCGACTATGTCAACCACTGAGCCCGAAAAGAATGCCACTGATGTCTGCCCGATCTGCGGCGGCGTGGGCTTTCTGCGCCGCGACCTGCCGGTTGGAGATCCCAACTTCGGCAAGCTCGTTCCGTGCGTCTGCCAGCAGAATAAGGCCAACCAGGTTGCGCGCAACCGCCTGTACCAGATGAGCAACCTGGAAGCCTTCAAAACCATGTCCCTGGCATCCTTTTCCGTGCAGGGCAGGCTTGGCCTGGCGGATGAACAGATCCGTTCGCTGCAGTACGCGTTGAGCCAGGCGCAGCAGTTTGCCGCCAACCCGCGCGGATGGCTGTTGTTGATGGGTTCTTACGGCTGTGGTAAAACGCACCTGGCCGCGGCCATTGCCAACACCTGTGTGGAATTCGGTATGAAGACCATATTCCTTACCGTACCGGACCTGTTGGATTGGCTGCGCTACTCGTACGATTCCATCGACCAGACCTTTGAGCAGCGTTTTGAAGAATTGCGCAATGTGAGCCTGCTGGTGCTGGATGACCTGGGTGCCCATAATGCCACCAACTGGGCAGCAGAAAAACTCTTTCAGATCGTGGATTACCGTTACATCCGCAAGCTTCCCACCGTGGTGACCACCAACCTTGACCTTGAGGACCTGGATGACCGCATCCGCTCGCGCCTGCAGGACCCTGACCTGGTGACCTGCGTGCGAATCACCGCGCCGGATTATCGCACCCCGGTGAAGGAAACGCGCGATCCGTTGTTGTACCAGCTGCAGTTGCTGGCAGACCGCTCGTTTGGAAACTTCAGCCTGCGTGAGCCTGAAGGACTTTCACCCGAGATCGCGCTCAACCTGGAAAAGGTATTCCGCGTGGCGCAGGAGTTCGCTGAACACCCGCGCGGCTGGCTGGTGATGACCGGCACCTACGGTTGCGGGAAAACCCACCTGGCAGCGGCGATCGGTAATTATCGCAAAGGTATGGGCGACAACCCAGTTTTCGTAGTTGTGCCAGATCTGCTTGACCATCTTCGCGCCACTTTCAGCCCCTCCAGCGGCACCTCGTACGACGACCTGTTCAACCGGGTAAAGTCGGCGCCGATCCTCATCCTGGATGACCTGGGTACACAGAGCGCCACCCCCTGGGCGCGTGAAAAACTGTACCAGATATTTAATGAGCGCTATAATGCAAAACTTCCCACGGTGATCACCATGTCGAGCAACCTGGAAGATCTTGATGCGCGCATCCGCAGCCGCATGCTGGATACCCGCGTGTGCACGATCTTCGAGATACTCGCGCCCTCCTACCGTGGTGGCGGCGGACGTCCGCAACGCGCAAGGCGAAAGCCCTGAGGTCTTTGATATAAGAATTCTCCCGGGATTTCTCCCGGGAGCTTTTTTGTGAAACCTTATTTGATTGGAGTAACTTCAGATGTGCAGTGTGGGCAACGGTCTGCTTTTTTGGAGATCTGGCTGAGGCAGCGCGGGCACTCGCGTGTGTCGGGTTCAGCGGGGGCTTCTTTTTTGGATAAGCGGTTGAGCGACTTGACCAGCAGGAAGATGATGAAGGCCAGGATGATAAAGTAAATGAGATTGTTGATAAACAATCCGTAATTGATGGTCGGTGCGCCTGCCTCCTGGGCCTGCGCCAGCGTGGCGTATTTGGTTTTGCCAAGGTTGATGAACAGATTGTTGAAATTGACTCCGCCCAGTAAAAGGCCGATCGGCGGCATGAGGACGTCATCTACCAGCGAGGAAACGATCTTGCCGAACGCTCCGCCGATGATGACACCTATGGCCAGGTCCATCACATTGCCACGCATGATGAATGCTTTAAATTCTTTCCACATAATTTTCCTCCTGCTTTATTTTTTCTTTCTTTATTTTATCTCTTTTTCCTGCTTTAGTATCGTATTCATTGTGTGAGTGTTAGAATTAGCTCCATGTTTTCCCGGATTGAGCGCACGGTTCAAGCCTACCCGAGGCAGTTCTGGCTGCTTTCGTTGTTGATGATGCTAGCCTGGCTTTTTTACAGCATCATCTGGTCTTATCTGCTGCTCTATTTCAGTCAGCGTTTGGGAAAACCAATATCAGGTGTTGCCTGGCTGATGACTCTCAACGCGATAGTGGGTGTGGCGTCCTCCTTCCTGGGAGGGTCCATCGCGGACCGCTTTGGACGTAAAGGTGTGATGGTGTTCGCGCTCCTTTTTTCAGCTATGGGGTGGTTTTTCTTCCGTTCCGCCGGCAATTTACCGGTCGTAGCATTATTAATTGTGGTAACAGGTGCAACCACTCCACTTTACCGGCTGGCTACAGATGCCATGGTGGCAGACCTGGTTCCAGTGGAAAAACGCCTTGATGCCTACTCGATGATGCGAATGTGGAATAACCTGGGTGTTGCCATTGGTCCGGCGATCGGCGGTTTTTTGATTTCCATTTCCTATTTCGTCACTTTTTCTGTCGTCGGGATTGGTTTCGCTGTCATCGGAGTGTTGGGATGGCTGCTCATGCGGGAAACTGGAACGCGGCAGAAGATGGTAATAAAGGATGATCTGAAACAAGGCCGCAGCTACCGCACCATCCTGCAGGACAGAATCTTTGTGAAGATACTCGGTGCTTACACATTAAACCGCGTTTGTACCTCGATCCTGTGGGTTACGCTCGCAGCGTACACGAAGCAGAATTTTGGTCTTTCAGAAAGCACTTACGGATTCATTCCTGCCACAAATGCTATTATGGTCATTACACTTCAGCTGCTCATCACCCGGCAGGTCAACCGGCATCGTCCTTCATCTGCCATGGTTGTTGGCACGCTCATTTATGCCATTTCAATTTTCAGTGTGGCTTTTGGGGAGGGTTTCTGGTGGTTCTGGCTGTGTATGGTGGGTGCGACAGTCGGGGAGATGATACTTGTTCCTACGACGACCACTTTTACTTCAAAACTGGCGCCGCCGGATCTGCGTGCGCGCTACATGAGCCTGTACACCTTCACATGGACCATCGGGACTGGGCTGGGTCCGCTGCTGGCGGGCTTCGCCGGCGATCTCTTTACCCCCCGAGCCATGTGGTACACGGCCGGCCTGGCCGGGTTTGCCAGCTTTCTCATCTTCTTATCCATCCACAGGTCAAAATCCGAGATATTACCGGAAAACCTTGATGCTGCTGCGGGTGATGCATGAATCTAATGTTCACGCGCCTGCAAAAACTCGTGCGGGAGTACCCCGCCCAGTTCTGGTTGATCTTCGCCGGGATGCTCATCAGCACGATCGGCACTTCGATGATCTGGCCTTTTTTGATGATCTATGTATCGAAACAGCTGACCATCCCGCTGACCCAGGTTACTTCGCTCATCACCATCAACGCGGTGATGGGACTCATCTTTGCCTTGCTGGCCGGACCGATCATTGACAGGGTCGGCAGGAAATGGATGATGGTGATCAGCCTGGTGGGTAATGGACTCATGTATGTGCTATTGAGCCAGGCACAGACCTATCTCGAGTTTGCCGTGGCGGAGGCTTTACTTGGCGCATTCAACCCGCTGTATCGCGTTGGCGCGGATGCCATGATAGCTGATCTGATCCCGTCCGATAAGCGCCCTTCAGCGTACGCGATTCTGCGTATGAGCGGCAATACAGGTGTGGCGATCGGACCGGCGATAGGAGGGTTCATCGCGGTGCAATCATACACGACCGCCTTTTTCATTGCCGCCGGGGGTATGATCTTTTATGGGTTGCTGATCGCTTTGCGCGCCCGGGAAACGTTACCTGTCTTTGAGGGCCTTTCTGAGAAAAGGGCGGTGTTTGAGGGGTATGGAAGGATATTGAAGGACCGTGAGTTCATGCGCTTTACCGCAGCATTTACGCTGACCTCGATGCTCGCTTCACTTATCTGGTTGCTTTTGCCGGTTTACTCCAACACACAGTTTGGCATTCCAGAAAACCGTTACGGTTTTATACCCACTACGAACGCGGTGATGGTGGTGACATTGCAATACCTGGTCACCCAGGTTACCAAGTGCTTTAAACCGTTGCCTGTGATGACCGTGGCCACAGCATTCTACGCGGTCGCCACCGCGCTTGTGGCCCTGTTCGCTGGGTTTTGGGGATTCTGGTTTTGTATGGTAGTGATGACCATTGGTGAGTTAATGCTCATTCCAACCTCCAACACCTATACTGCCAACCTCGCGCCAGCCGATATGCGGGGAAGGTACATGAGCATTTATGGTTTAACGCACAGCGTTGCCTCAGGGATTGCCCCGCTGCTGGGTGGATTATTGAGTGATACCATCGCGCCACGCGCCACATGGATCGGAGGTGGTTTTTTAGGGATCATCAGTATTATCACTTTTCTAATACTATCTCTCAGGGCTCAAATGAAACCGGAAATGAACGAAATGAGTCCGACCTCGTTAAATGATGCATAATCACTATAACGATGGCGGTACTTATGAATGATAGTGGAGATTTAATGCCAGGAGAAGCAACACAAACACTATGGGTGAGGGTGAAAAACACCTTCAGTCAGATAAATCTACCACTTGTAATGTTGACGCTGCTTGGCGCTCTACTGAGGTTGTATCACCTTGGGTATAAAACGTTATGGTTCGATGAGGCAGTGACCTTCTGGATCTCAAAAGGAAGTTCGCTTTCTGAAATACTGCAACTCAACGCAGAACAAAACAGCGCTCCAGTTCTATTTACGCTATTGACCAGTTTTATACTCGATCTTGGAGAAACCGAGTTCATTTTGCGTCTGATACCCTGGTTCGCCGGGGTTGTTTCCATCCCTGCCATCTATTTCCTCGCGCGGCAATTTGTCAGCGAGTACCCTGCATTAATTTGCGCCATCCTGGTTGCCCTGGCACCCACGCAGGTCAGGTATTCACAGGAACTGCGTGAGTATTCTCTTACTTTCCTTCTTGCAACACTTATTCTATTGTTTTTTGCGATGTATTTACAGAAAAATCAAGTGAAGCACCTGGTATTCATGACAGGTTGTATGGTTCTGGGGATGTTCACCCAATATGGGTTGGGGGTGTTAATCGTCGCCATTAATGTATGCTTTATCGTAGATTGGTTGATCGATGAGAATCGCTCTGCAAAGGATATCCCCCGGTGGGGCGTTGCCCAGCTGGTGGTTCTTGGCGCGGCGATCGTGGTTTATTACACTTCGCTCAGCTATCATCTTACCCCGGGCTGGGGGGCAGATTCCAGCGCAAATTACCTATCCACCTCTTACTGGTCAGGTGAATTTTCCTCCTTGTTACATTTTGTTTGGGCAAACAGCCTTGACCTCTTTGGGTTTACTTTTCCAAAGCCGGTTTTTCTCCAACTCACAATGTTGGGTTTGATCGTTTCACTGGTGGATCGCCGTCATAAAATAGCTCTTTTTATGTTTATCGTACCGGTGCTGTTGACTGTCATTTTATCCATGGTGCAGTATTATCCTTACGGAGGGATCCGGCAGGATATATTTCTGACGCCAATGATCTATATTCTCGCCGGATTGGGAGCCAATTTCCTCCTCAAGTTGGATCAGAGCCGATTGGTCGTAACCTTGTTGCTATTCTTCCTGGTGGTTAATGGAATTTATTTGTCCTGGCATGTTGTGAATCAAAGCAGCGTTGAAAATCTCAGACCGATCGTTGCGAAGTTGCATAAGTCTTATAAACCCGGCGATAAGATCTATGTTTATTACGCCGCTTACCCAGCTTTTTCTTATTATTACAGAGATGATGCAGAGGCGTGGGTGATCGGAACCCGCAATCGCGAAGAAACGGCCAATTATTATACAGAAGTAGATGCTGTTTTGGCTTCCAATAATCCGGTGTGGATGGTTTTTTCACATTGTTTCGCTGAAGAATGCGAACTGATACCTGAATATGTTTCTGATAGGCATCAGATTCAGTTAAAAGCACACGATGTTGATGCATACCTCTACTATGTTCCATGAGTTGTAATGTTCGGTAAATAAATTTTTGATGAAATAAATGGATCAAGATCATCAGAAATCCATTGATTGCGTCTGCCTAAAAGGTAAATATAATAAGAAGTATGGGAAGAAAGCTATTCTTACTAACCATCCTGACGATCCTTCTGTTCCCACTGTGGCGTCCCGTTGCTGCCCAGGATACCGATTCGATATTCGTGCCCGAAACAGGTCACTGGGTTTGGGGGGAGTTCCTGAAGACTTACAACTCGGTTACTGATCCCGTATTCTACTTTGGTAATCCGATCACAGACGACTTCACAGATCCGGTCACCCGGGCTCATGTGCAGTATTTTGAAAAAGCCCGCTTTGACCTTGTGGATACTGATGAAGGACCACGCATTCAGATGGCACCGCTTGGGCAGTTATTGCACGAGTCCGGTAATCCGTTGGCCGATATCCCGAACGAGGGACCGTCCTGCCGCGCTTTCCCCTCCGGTTATAACGTCTGCTACGCTTTTCTGCAATTTTACGATTCGTATGATGGTGCGCTTCATTTTGGTCAGCCGCTTTCAGAAGTTGAAGTAATCGATGGACGTTATGTGCAGTATTTTGATTATGCGCGTATGGAATGGTGGCCTGATCTCCCGGCAGGTCAAAGGGTGCGCTTGACCAACCTGGGGCAGATCTATTTTGATAAAGTGGTCGCCAACCCCGATCTGCTCAAACCAAGCCCCCCCCCTGACATGGCGGGAGACGTTCTGAATCCACGCGTACGCGTTTTTGTGTTGAAATCGCTCATTGGTGCTGAGGAGCAGCAGACAGTCTATGTGATCGCCCAGGACCAGTACCTGCGATCGATCGACGGTGCCCAGGTTAGCGTGACACTTAATTATCCAAATGGAACCGCGGAAAGTTACCGGCTGCCTGACACGAATGAGTTTGGGGTGAGCCAGTTCACCTTTACCACAGTCAATCTACCCGTGAGATCGGTGGTGACCATCAAGGCTGAGATCCATATCCGCGGCGAATCAGGCAGCGGTAAAGCCTGGTTTCGTATGTGGTGGTGATCTATCCTTATGATCCATAATAAGATCCCCTCGCTGTGAATACGCTGCGAGGGGATCAGTTTACCTGGGACTTGATTACTATTTTAGTAACTCCTGGTAGAGTTTTTCGTAATCAGAGCGGTTGGGCGGGTTGAGGGCGATGATCTGCTGGACCACATTGGCCGAGGCTTTTACATTCTTTTCCACCAGTAATTTTTCTGCCAGGGCATCCAGTTTGGCAACTGCCGTCTCGGATCTACCAAGGTTCACGTAATAAGCAGCCATCCTTTTTTGAATTTCCGGGTCTTCCGGCCGTTCGATCAGTAGTTCATCCAGAAAGTTTTCAGCTTCTTCCAGTTTGTTTTCAGTCTCAAGCAATTTTAGGTACGCGTCCATTTCATTCAAAGCTGCCGGGTTAATGCCCAGACGGCCATAGAGGTCAATTAGTGCGAGACGCGGCGCGGGGTCTGTTGGTTGCAGGCTGCGCAGCTGTTCAAAGACCTTGATGGCTTCCTTCCAGTTCAGACTTTGTAGTTCAATATCTGCCAGCTGATGGAGGATTTTGATTGATTGATCGCGGGAAGTTTTGACCTGGCGCGAAAGGTTTAAGGCTGTGTGATAATAATGGCGCGCTTCATCTAGGTCAGCCAGCAGGTAGTACACGTTGGCCAGATCCATCAGCTGCTCGATCATTTCATCGTACCGTTTGTTGGAACGCAGCAGTTCGATCAGGTTTTTTCGCACGGTTGTGTCGACTGGAGCCAACCTGGTTACTTTGGACAATAGACGGATCGCCTGGCTGTTTTCATTGCGTAAAGTGTACAAGCGTGAAACCATCAGGAATTTTTCAATCGCCTCAGAGATCCGGCCCTGACTGATCAGGATATCACCCATTTGGATGTGCAGGGGCAGATAAGTGGGTGCGTAGGTCAGCGCATGGTAAGATTCCTCCATCGCTGACCTGTACTTGCCCTGCTGGAACAGCTTGCGCACTTCTGCAAGCGATTCGACCATTTGACTGCTGTTTGAATCGATCAGCATCTCCGCCAGGGGAAGCGGCGGGGAACCTTGAGGTTGGGGTGGTAGTTGAACACGGGCACCTCTAAGATAAGCGCGCCAATCCGGTCGGGTCAATTGTTCGCTGATCACTGCACATAGATTCCGCAAATCTTTTTCCTGGGTGATCAGGGTTTGTGAATCCAGGATGGGTCCATAAAGCTGGTCGAGTTCCTCCACCTGTTCGGGCGGCACCGTCTCATGATCTGCCAGCCTCAGAGCTTGCAGGTAACACGCGGTGGCCTCTTGCAATTGTCCGGATTGGCTAAAGATCTCTCCCATCAACAGGCGCGAAGCCAGGGCGTAATCAGGAGAGCGCACTGACTTTTGCAGGTGGTCGAAGGCATTCTGTGAATCCTCGTCCTTTCTAAGCAGACCAAGCATGAAATCTGCCGCGGGCAGGTCAAGCCCGGCTTTGATGGCTTTTTCCAGTTCAACAGCCGCCTCGTTTGATCGATCAGTGGAATGCAGGTCGATGAATTCACTAATGTATTGCTGGATGCTCCTTTGGTCCTGGTGTAAAGGTTGTGTGTCACTGACAGGCAGGTTATCTGGCAGTTCCAGGTTGGAGTACACAGCTGAACTTGTCCGTCTGCTGTCGTTTCCTTCATCAAATAACGCGCCAGCGAGATCGGACAGTGATTTAAGCTTTGCTTCGGTCACAGGGTCATAACTGGCTTCCGGGGCGTTTTCCACATGTGTGCTTTCGATCTCTCTCACCTGCGCCATGCGAATGGCTCCGCCGGCACTGTCGTCCAGCTTCCTGAGCGGTATAAGTTGATCGTTTTTCAAAGCTGTAAGGGCTTGATTCACCTCAGTGGAATCCGGCTTTACCTGCCGGGCATATTCAAGTATCTGCTGCGCTTTGTTTGGGTCACCTGCCCGTTGAACAACCGCCGCCAGGTCGGCGAATTCAGCTGCGGCTTCCTCTTTCCTGCCCAGCTTAACGAATACCATCGCGACTCTGGCTCTAACATCCTGGTTGTTCGGGTTCAAACGAAGAATGGCGCGGTAATCCGACAACGACCGGTCTATATCCCGGGTTTTAAGTTGTCTTTCAGCAGCCTGGTAGTAACTACGCACGGCTTCCTGTAGCAGCCCTTCTCTTTCGTAAATGCGCGCGATGCGTTCCATGGGCATTGGATCGTCCGGGTATTGCCGGGCTAATTGCTGAAAAATACGCAACGAGTCGCTGAACTTTTTCTGATGGAACAAAGCCAGTCCCAGGCTGGATAATCCCACCGGGTGGTCAGGACTTTCCTGCAGGACTGCGTTGTAGGCTTGCACGGCGCCATCCCAGTCATGTTCCCATAGCGCGGTGTGACCTTTATTTAAAATGCTCTGTACGTGTCCCTCTTCATTATTCATCGCCAGGTTCACCTTATCGTCAGGTTTAAATTACCTGCATACTCCCCCAGTTTATACCACTTCTGGCTTCAGTAAGCAGTGGGATATCAAGTTTGTAAGCTGATTCCATGACCTGCCGGACGAGTTGCGTCGCCTCTTCAAGTTCATCCTGCGGAACCTCCAGCACGAGTTCATCATGAACTTGCAGGATCATGCGGGTTGCAAGACCGCTATTAGCAAGCGCTTCCTGCACATTGATCATGGCTATCTTCATTATATCCGCGGCGGTCCCCTGAATGGGCGCGTTGATCGCTTCCCGTTCTTCTCGGTTGCGCATCATCACGTTCACCGGGTTGGCCAGGTTGGGGAAGTAACGTCTCCTGCCGAGCATGGTTTCCACGTATCCCTGTTTTGCAGCGACCAGGCGGATGTTATCCAGGTATTTCTTCACGCCCGGGAAGTGCTCGAAATAATCCTTGACGAAATTCTCAGCTTCTCCCAACGTCAGGTCTGTCGAGCGGCTGAGCCCGAATGAGCTCATGCCGTAGATCAAACCGAAGTTGATGGCTTTGGCGTGCCGGCGTTGATCTTTCGTGACCTCAGCCAGTGGTACATCGTAGATCGCTGCTGCGGTTGTCGCGTGAATATCCTGTCCTTCGCGAAACGCCTCCAGCATAGCCTGGTCCCCTGCCATATGAGCCACAATACGCAATTCGATCTGCGAGTAATCCACTGAGAGAAGCCTGCAACCCGGAGCAGCAGTGAAACCAAGCCGCACCTGTTTTCCCAGCTCAGTGCGTGTGGGGATGTTCTGCAAATTCGGTTCGGATGAAGCCAGCCGGCCTGTTACTGAACCGGTCTGGTTGAAGCTGGTATGCACCCGCCCGGTGCGCGGATTTACCTGCAAGGGCAGGGCATCCAGGTAAGTCGATTTGAGCTTGGATAATTCCCGATATTCCAGCAGCAGGTCGACCACTGCATGCTGACCCTTGAGTTCATCCAGTACAGCGGCGGAGGTNNAGGTCCTCGAACAATACTCGCGATAACTGCTGGGTCGAGTTGAGGTTGAACGTACGGCCGACTTGGTTATATACATCGGTTTCGATCTGGTGCAGCCGATCTCCCATCTCGCGGCTGAACCGGGTGAAGAAATCCACATCCAGGTTGATACCCGCCATTTCCATGCTGATGAGGACGGGCACGAGGGGCATCTCGATCTTCTCGAAAATTTCTGTGCAACCATGCTCCTGCATACGTTGCCGTGTCACAGGTACCAGGCGCAACGTTACTTCAGCATCCGCAGCTGCGTAAGGAGCTGCTGCAGATATGGACACATTGTCCATACTGATTTGGTTCTTACCCCGCCCTATGATCTCCTCGATGTGGGTCATACTGATCCCCAGCAGCGAATCTGCCATATCCTTCAATCCCAGGTCGTGAGAAGCCGGGTCTACCAGCCATTCGGCGATCATCGTATCATAAGTGAGCGGGTTGACTTTGAGTCCATAGTTTTGCAGCACGAGGGCATCGAACTTGATGTTATGCCCGACCTTGGCTATTTCTGGGTTGGTCAGCGCCGGGGTTAGGGCGGTAATGACTTGCTGAACCGGAAGTTGTTTTCCGGTGTTCTTATGCCCCAATGGAATATAGTACCCTTCACCTTCTCTGATGGCGAGCGAAATACCCACAATCTCAGCACGCAGCGGGTCTATGCCGGTAGTTTCAGTATCAAAGGCGATCATACTGCTGGTGGAGAGAAGGTTGACCAGGTCAGCCAGTTTTTGATCTGTGTCAATGACTTTCACGTCCAGCGCGTAGGATGAAGGGATGCTGATCTCTTTCATTTCTTCACCAAACAATGAAAGTTGGGGGGTGGGTTGATGAGTGAGGGGTGCGACGATGGCGCGCAACCGTGGGATCAATGTGCGGAATTCAAGTTCGCGAAAGAGATTTTCAACGGCTTGGACATTGATGTGGTCGGTGCGGGCGTCCTCCAGGATCAATTTCACACCAACGTCGGTCCTGATCTGCGCCAGATCGCGGCTCATGTAGGCGGAGTCTCTGCCGGTTTCCAGCTTTTCCCTTGTTTTTCCGGTGATCTCATCAATATGCTGGTATACACCGTCCAGAGTTTTGTATTTTTCAAGGAGTGTGACAGCGGTCTTCGGTCCTATACCAGCTACCCCGGGGATATTATCGGAAGTATCTCCCACCAGGGCTTTGTAATCCACTACCTGATCGGGGTTAACACCAAGGTGTTCGCGGACATCGCTGGCAGAATAGTCTTTAGAATCAGATAATTTGGATCCCGGCAGGCTGACCGTGATGCGGTCGTTTACCAATTGCAGCAGGTCGCGGTCGCCGGTGATAATCTTAACGCCCAGGCCCTGTTCTACCGCCTGGCGCGCGATCGATCCGAGCACATCATCGGCTTCCACACCTTCTTTCTCCAGCCGCGGCAGGTGGAATGTATCGATCATTTGCCGGATGCGTTCGATCTGTGGACGCAGGTCATCGGGCATCTTTGCTCGGGTGGCTTTGTAATCAGGGTACAGATCGTTGCGAAAGGTTTTTCCGGTGTCAAATGCCACCGCCAGATATTCAGGTTTTTCCTGTTCCAGCAGGCGCATGATCACATTGGCAAACCCGAAGATGCCAGCCGTCGGCTCACCGGTTCGCGTTTGCATGCGGTCGCTCATCCCTGCTGTAATGGCAAAATATGTGCGGTAAGCCAGTGCGTGACCATCGATCAGGTAAAGAATAGGAGGCATAGGGTTTATTCCTGTTTTCCTTGTTACTAAGTTTCTGATTGTGCAGTAGATCTTGTTCGCTGGATGAATTCGCGGATGAGAGAGGAAGGTGTCGGCAGGTTTCCACTCAAGATCAGGTAACCGGGTGCCCAAAAATCTTCCACACCCGCACTGTTGTTCAATTCCGGGAGGTTGGTCAGGATACAAGAAGAAGTTAATTTCCGGATTTCGGATATTGCTTCAACCGGGCTGGTATCCAGTGGCAGGTCAGTGAACCACTGCATATATTGCGGACGGATGGACGTTCCTGTGACCCGCCATCCGTGTTTGAGATGCGCCTGTGGGAGCACCTGGCTGATGCGGTCCGACAATTCACCCACCAGGTAATGTTGTGGATTGCGCGGAATGAGCACACAACTGTAATGAAGACGCAACGAATGCAGGTTGACAGGTGGAGTTCCGGCTTTGTTCAGCCCGGCGCTTTGATCAATAGATGGCTCTTCTGATGTGAAGGCACTTTTGAGAGTATGCAGTTCCGCCGGGGTGATGGCAGCCGTGCTTACCACAGGATCTGCATCGGCGGCTTCGGCTGTGATTTGTGTGAGCCCTTCTGGATCATTTATCGGATCGTTCGTTTCAACAGGAGAAGATTTTATATCTTCACCCGCCTCTACGGGCGCACTGGAAATCTGCATTGTGTCTACCGCTTCAGCTACGGTTTCGGTCGCGGGCGCAACGATCGGCTCGCCTTCCTCGGTGTCTTCATACAACCAACCTTTGAGATAATCCAGGTCTTCGTCCACCGATGTGACTTCGGCAGCAGATTTGTCCGCGCCAGAAATATCCTGTTGTTTGTCTGTAATGATGAACAAAGGAGGCAGGTTGGGGCTTGGATTAGTTGTCACTTGAGTTGGTTCAGGAACTGGCAAACCTATTAAAGCGCTGTTCAGTTCATCCGCAGAGAAAGGTTTGCTGAGGTACCCGTGCAGAATGGCGTCGCTGATCAATGATGGGTTGCTCTCCCCTGAAGGCGGGAAAACCAGTATCCTCGCCAGTGGATGACGCGTCGCGATGTGATGCGTGACTGCTGGTAAGGGTAACGATCCATCCGTATCATCCACGATCACGGCAGCCAGATCAACGCTTCTAATGGCATCCGATAACGCATCCGGCCGATCAACGATCTGAACCTCAAAAGAATCTTCCTGTTGACCCCAGGAGGTGAATTCATCGCGCAGCTCAGCTTCAGGGGAATATACGAGGATTCTTGGATTCATAAGAAAAGTGTATCACGTGCCATATTCCGATGCAAGTTGATGGGCACGAAATGGCAAAACTGCATCTACCGGTTTGTCTGACAACATTTCAGATTTACTTGTGACCCATTTTGCGGCTGTTAGGTTACTTAACCTTCGCGCCAAGCACCTGCTTCAACTGTTTTTCGACACCGAATGCGTTGGAGATGATAAATTTCATTTTTTCACTTGTGGTTTTGATCTCCATGCTGTCCGGTGAGTTGTCCTCAGAATCACCATGGAAAACACTCACTTTTACCACCTGGCTAAGATCCACAGAGAAATTTTTCGGGTTTTCGGCAAGGATGGAATCCGGCGCAACCCCCATGTATTTTTCACCGGTGCGTGTGGACATTTGCGCTCCGATCTGTCCGAAAAGGTTTTTACCCTGCTTTTTGGCTTCCTGTCTCGCCTGATTGACGTCGTTTGTTTGCATTTCCTTGGTTTGCAGGGCGAAGATAAGCCTTTTACCGGTAATGACCATGTGGTAAAGCTCTGAGGAAAAGAGTCCTGTTTTTCTGGTTACCATACCGATTACGCTGACCACCTGTTCTGAGGGTAGAGACGCTGGTGGAATGGCAGGGATGGCAGCCGGTACAGCCGGTGGAGTGGAAGTCGGCCGCACAACCGGTATAGGTTGGGTCTGCGGAAGAGGAGGGGGTGCAGTGGGTGGTATTTCCACAGGTCTGCCGCACGAGGAACAAAAGCGGGCGTCACCCGGCAGGATTGTTCCGCAGGCAGGGCAGGTATCAGATGAGCTCATCAGTTTTCTCCTTTATTTCTGAGTTTTGGAAAGATTGGTTTAAAGTATAGCAATTAAATGATCATGGTTTGATTTTTTTGAGACCAACAATTTTGATAACGGACTTTCCGAGCAAAAAAAAATGACCGGATTAATTAGATCTAGTTGGCTTCATTTCGTGGCTGTCTGTACTACGATCGGTATGTTGATTTTTTAATCGGAATTCTGGTTTTTTTGTTTTGTGGTGCTCTAATAAAAAAACGTGAAGGTTTTTTCTCCTTCACGTTTAATCCGGGTACTCCGCCTGTTCTATTCGAAGTTGATTCCGGTGATCTGCCAGGTATCATTAGTTTTATCAAATACCAGTACAACATTATAGGTGGTGCCTTCCAACTCAGCCGTGCCTTCCAATTGTGCGGTGTTGTTTTCGATGGAGGTGCTGTTGAATTTCCATTTTTCGAAGTTCCTAATGGCGGTCCAGTCCGCCCATCCGCTTTCACCACCGACCTCCTGCTGGATATCTGGGTGCAGCATCTGGTAGGAGGTTGCGTTGTCACCCGTGCTCAACGCGGACATGAAGGCATTGCCCATATCAGTAACATCGCCCAACTGTCCACAGGCGGTGAGGGAGAAGAGCATGATCATAACCGCAGCCAACCCCATTACTATACTTTTTTTCATCTGTTCCTCCGGTTGGTTAATAATATATACTAATTATATCCAATATGTATGAAATTGTTGTGATGAATATTACAGGTCGATGATCTGCTGCCCGGGGTTAAACCTGGCCAATTCCCAAGCCTGGAATTTTTCCAGGTCTACGCGGATCTGGCGAAAAACGAACACCAGCACCGCTGCATCATCTACGAATCCCGCCAGCGGCAGCCAATCCAGGATCAGGTCGATGGGGGAGAGAAAGTACAGCACTGTCCCGGCCACCAGCACGATCGAAGCCCAGGGGACCACCGTGTACTCTTTATTGATGTAAGCCTTGAGCATGCGAATAAACGCTTTCATCTGCGACCAGAAATCAGTTTGAAGAGAAGATACCGTAGAATTGTTCTTGGCTTTCTTGTACGCCTCTTCCACAAATTCTCGCGATTTTTTTGCGTCGCGCAGGTACTCCTCGGCTTTAGTCTTGCTGCGTTCCACTGCTTCTTTGATCTTAACTTCTGAAGGAGTGAAGGGGGATTCTTTCATTATTAAGTCAACCTTTCTTCAAATCGAACGAGGCCAGGTATTCCACCGGTCGAAAACCAACCACGCCGACCTGAGTGAATTCACCATCGATCGGTTCAAAATATTCCTTAAAAATCCCGACAGATTGATAGAGTTCATCTCTCGCGATGTCAAATTCAAGCGTCAGATGGGGTACCCAATTTCCAGGGAAGTAGTATGGTGAGGATTGCAGACCGACCAATTGCAGCCTACGATGAAAATCTGCATGCGCTGTCAGCAGCTCCAGGCTGGGAACCGGGTAAAGGAAGAGAACATTGCCTGAGGTCGGAAATGTGCCGGCCGCGCCTAGGCGGAACTTAAACCGGGAAAGGTTTTTAGTGTACTCTTCTGTCAACATAATCAATTGTTGGCTATCAACACGAGGAAAAACTGCCAGGCTGATGTGCGGTTTATCGTTCATTAAACCCTGGACGGGTTGTACACCATCCCGATAGATGATGTCTCTGAACGCCAAAACTTTTGCTTCAGCTTCCGCGTCCAGGAAGAGTTCAACCGCGTAGCCCTCGGTGATACTTGTGTGGTTGTTGGTCAAAAATTACCTCGGTTTACCCAATTTTAATTAACTTCACGATCCATTTTTACAATTTTACCATCCAGTGAAACCAAATGGTTGTGTCAAACACCTTTGACCAATTGTTAGTGGTGAAAAAAAGGGGTGGTCTGCATAAAAGTGCAAACCACCCTGTAGTATTTTTGTAACCGCGCAAATCAGGTTTCACTTCTTGCTTGTTACAACCTCATCCATGTATTCTTTGATGGTAGGCATCGCGGTCAATCTTTCGTAGAAGAAATTATTCACGATGTTGATCACCATGCCGCGCGCGGCTTCTGCTTCCGCGGTAAGCTGATCATGCGCCTCCGGTTGGGCAAGGGCTGTACGCAAATTCAACAAGTGTTTGACGATCTCGGTCTCCTCATCCCCTTCCAATGCGCGGATCACTTCTAGGATCAGGTTATCCGTTGAGGCTACCATCTGGTCATGTGTAATGGAAGAACCAGGAATGTAGGCATCGTCGATCGTGCGGATCAAAGACCAGATCTGGTACAGGATGGTGGCGGGCTCATCGAACAGTTCACGCAGGAATGCCGCCTCTGAGTACTTGCCGGTCAGGCGGAAGATATTGTACATACGCTTGGCAACCTTGCCGTAATTGATATCCTTGGTGAGGTACTTGTACACCTCGCGTTCGAGCGCGCCCACGTAATCATCCATCGCATCAGAAGAAACATGCTGAGCTAATTTGGAAAAAATGGGCACAGAGGCAGCCTCCAGGTAGACTTCCTGGAAGTATGGGTCCAGGAATCCATCCAGCGGGGTGATCTCCCCATCAGGAGCTTCCCAGGTGACATCCAGCATGTTGCTGGCGTTCGCCAATTGTTTGCGAAGCGGATCGGCCACCACCCAATCCAATTTGCACCAACCTGGCTTTAGTTTCACATCCTCCCAGTTCACTACTGCCGGCGAACCATCTTTTGTGAATCCTTTTATCATTCCCGCTTTTATTTCTGCCGGGTGCCAGGACACAGGTGAACCGGCGCGCACTTCTCGGTTGCCAATCACAATATCCTGCGGATGCTCACCGAATTTTACCTCGATCAACTGGTAGTTCGGTCCCTGCACAGTCTCAAGCGCTTTTTCGCGCATGATCTTCGCCAGAATGTCGCAGGCTTCCTCGCGGGTGGGAGCGATGATGTTCACGCGTTCAAAATAATCACAATCGCCTGGATAGGTTTGGATCTTGGACTGCGCGGAGGAGCCGGAAAGGGCCAGGGCGGTCTCAACCTTGCCCGGAACATCTTCAAATTCCACGATCTTCCCAATGCGTTTAAAATACTCCAGCTCTTTGTCGCTGAAATCCAGCATGGTAATGTTGTGCCCAAAGACACCGCTGCGAGTGTCCATGGAGATCTGAGAACTTCCCTTGAAGGCGGCCATGCTGGTCAACCATTGCATGGCTTCCTCCTCCTCGATTTCTATACCGAGGCGGCTGGCGGAATCAATAATCCTCTGCAGGTCTTCTGAACGTGAATTGTCCTTCTGAGTCATTTTTCTCCTTTCATAAAAAATAGATCAACATATCAATGAAAAGAGTATAACAAAAATGGACATAAAATGTCCATTTTATTCGGGGATATTTTCACGCGGGTTTAAATTCAATATCTTGCGAAACACCTCTGCCTGGTCCTGCGCATCGCGAAGGGCGTTGTGTGTAAGGCGAACTTCGTCCAAAAAGTGTTTGGAGATATGCTGCATAGAGGTTTCAGACCATTTGCTGCCAGTTTGACCCATAAAATAGGCTTTAATATCCAGCGCGCTATGACCGAAAGGATTTCTGCCCAGGTAGCGCAGGAAATAGTCGTGAATGAACATCCAATCAAAAGAGGCGTTGAACGCCACCAGCACCGGGCGATTCCCTTGCGGTACCACCTTTTTCACCCATTTTTCAAAGTCAAGAAGCGCTTTACCCGGTTCCGTCCCATTCCTTTGCAGGTCGTCCATGATCAGTCCGGATATGGCCAGGGCATCCGGCTCAACATCGGTCTTATCGGGTTCCAATTCTACATAAAAAGTCTCGCCGATATCCATCACCAAGCAGGCGCCAATCGACAGCATCGCGTATCGAGCAGGGAACGGTCCTGCAGTTTCCACATCCACGCAGATGAGCACTTCATCGGTCATTAATAATTTTACCTTTCAGGGGAAGGGTTCAGAAATCGATTGGTTTCTTTTCGATGCAGATACAACAGCACAAACCGTTTTCCTTTTGGATGTTGGATGTTGTGACCCGGTAAAACTTGCCCAATCCCGCCCAGCTGGTGAATTCCTGCAAAAATCCTGACAGGTAATTGCTGTTCATCATGGGACTGGTTATTTCCTTATTCGCATTTGGAAGAATGAGTACCTCCCAATGATCGGGTTGGTTCTCAAACAACAGCAACTGACCCTTTTCCTCATTGATCATATCGCAGATGAGTTGAAGCCCTTGCGCGATCTTCTTTTTGATCGGTGAGAATCTAAACTCCGGATCATGCCACTTAAGCCTGCCTCTGGCGTTTTTCATCCAGTAATGGAACCCGGCTCTACCGGCGCGATGGAGAATACCGCGTGTCAGCAGGTCCTCCGGGCTAAGGGGCAGGCGGGACTGGAAATCTCGCGAGGCTTCAACACCGAGGATCTCCTCCAGGCTGTGGAGTTCATAATCCAAAGATGATGAAGCGGGAGCTATATCTGTCATCATGCGTTGCGGGTTAGTTTTCTTCCTGTTTGGATTCGTTTTTATCCATCTCTTCTAGAATACTGTACAACAGCTCCAACAACACCTGTTTTACAGAATCCTTCTTACGGGCTTCGCAGGACAGGATCTTGATGCTCGGGTCAAGCCGCAAGGCGAGGCGTATGTCTTCCACATCCCACGCGTCGTATAGATCCTGTTTGTTGGCCGCGACCAGGTAAGGTGTGGGGGCGTATGCGTGGAACGTTTCAAGGATGCTGCGCGCCTCGCGAAAAGTTTCCGGACGCGAGCTGTCGACCATGACGATGAATCCCAGCATACCCTCTGAGAGGATCTCCCACATGAAATCAAAACGTTTTTGGCCGGGTGTACCGAACAGGAAAAGCACCAGGTCGCTATCGACGGTGATCCTGCCAAAATCCATCGCCACGGTAGTCGTTTCCTTCACCTTTTCTGGAGCTGAGGAGATCTTACGTTCAGTCGAGACCACATCGATCTCGCTGACGGACCGGATAAATTCAGTTTTCCCCGCATTGAATGGCCCTGTTACTACGATTTTTACGGTTTGGGTCTGCATGAAGATTCCTGTGATGATTTCAGATCGAGCGGATGCGGTCAATCAGTCGTTTGATCAACGACTTGTTTTCTTTAGGATTTTTCACCGGCAGGGACTCATTTGATAATGAGACGGGCAGACCATCCGGGCGGATGATCTCGACCAACCCGGCTTGCAGTAATGTATACACCACTTGACGAATCTCAATCTCGTCAAGACCGGTGGTGGTAGCGATCTGCTGGATGGTATTCTTGGGGTTCACGTAAGAGATGACGTGCCATTCAGTTGAGTTGAGATTGACGTTGCGGATATCTGTTCCCGGACGATCTGTAAACTTAAGCGCCATTTCCAGGCTGGGGATCTCGGCTTTTAGTTCCTCGATCTGTTTTAATTCCCGGGCACCCTCAACGATCAGGTTTTCCAGATCGAGGCGAACGATGATACGGTCATTGGGGGGCAGCTCACCGGTTTCAAAACGGAACAAACCATCGGTCCACGCGAAAAGATGACGGAACCTGTCCGCGTAAACCTTCTCAAGCGTGGACAACACTTCATCCAGTGTCGTGTAGCCGGCGTTCACCAGGTAAATACCCGCTTCTTGGTCATTCATGCCGGCCAGGCGTTCCCGCAGGATACGGTGTTGAGAAGCGGTGATCAATTTATGGTCGGTTAGGGATTTAAGGAAAGAGATCTGGTTTTCACTGCTTTCGAAGTAAGCCAGCTTGCCGTTCTGGAAGATCGTCCGTGTTGTTAAGCCGGGTCTTTCAACGTAAAGTGCGCCTGACTTGTTGGCCAGGTTGATCAGGTTCAATAACTGGGTAAATGAAAAATCCCTAAGGTTACCTTTTAATGTCATCCGCCAACCCTTACAGGATTATCGTACGTTCATAAGATTATACATACAAGAGATAAAAGCGTCAATTAACTGATCGGCAAACCCGGCTGAAGTGAAAGGACAAGTTGAGTATAATCTGCTTAACGACCGTGAAGGACAAATATGCCCGGGATTCAATCCACATTACAGCAGCATGACCTCGATTTTTTGGAACGCATCGCACGTGCATGGGATGTGGAGATCATTACACGTGACGTTGACACTGCCCGCGCAGATCTGGCTGGGAAAATGGTGCTGCCGGATGTGTTCCATCCTTTTATTAACTCGCTGGCTGAAAATGTTCTCGAGGCCTGGCGAACCCTTGCCCGCAAGGGCGGCAGGCAAACCTGGGCTGAATTCACACGGGTAAACGGGGAGATCCGCAGTTTTGGTCCCGCGAAACGCGCCCGTGAAGATCCGGATCTGCATCCGGTATCGATCGCTGAATCGTTGTGGTACGCGGGCTTGATCGGCAGGGCGTTCTTCCGCGGGGAGGGTGAACCGGTCGAGCATGTTTACATTCCGGATGAGTTGCTGTCCTTTCAAAAGCCGGCAAATGTCGAAGAACCATCGCCGGTTCGACCGGCGGTCAATCAATCCCCACGCTTCATCACCCGCGCTGATAGCGCCATCCTCGACCAGCTGACCGATCTTCTGGCTTCTCTGCGCATGCAAAGAACGATCCCGGAGGAGATCTTCACAAGTTGGGGAAAACCGCGCGCATTCCTGCAGGATTTGCTGCTTTCCTGTGGTTTGATCGATCAGTCGGGGCAACCGGTCGCGTCAGCCCTGAAAACTTTCTTTACCGCGGCTCGTGAAGAGGCGTTGTGGCAGGTTTACCAGGCCTGGCGTGCTTCAACAACGATCAATGAATTACGACTCTTACCCGGCTTGAGTTGTGAAGGCAGCTGGCAGAATGATCCACTGGCTGCCCGGCGTGTATTGACCGGTTTGCTCACCGGGTTGGATGCTGGCGGAACCTGGTGGAGCATCTCCTCGGTAATCTCGGGTATTAAGGAAACCGATCCTGATTTTCAACGTCCCGCGGGAGATTACGATTCATGGTTCATCCGTGACCTGGAGAGCGGCGCATTTCTACATGGATACAATTCCTGGGATCGGGTGGAAGGCGCGCTTTTATATTATCTTCTAACTGGTCCACTGCATTGGCTGGGGCTGGTGAACCTGGCAAGGGGGAGCGCGGAAGGACGATACACGGCTTGTCAACTGGTCGATCAGACCAGGGGAATGTTGACGGGCGCACCGCCCGCAGTTGATTGGAGAGAAAAGCAGCCCATCACGGTCAAAGATGTGCGTCATTTCATCATTCCAGTGGCTGCACCGCGGATGCTGCGTTACCAGGTGGGGCGTTTCGCAGAGCTGGTGAGCGCTTCTGTGAAGGATACCCGTTATGTATTGACCACAAAGTCATTGAAAAAAGCGGCTGAACAGGATCTGCATCTGGGTCAGCTCCTGCAATTGCTGGAGAAAGACCAACCCGGTCTTGTTCCTTCAGAATTGCGAAAAATGGAACAACGCTGGAGCCTAAAAGGTCCGGAAGCTGTGTTTGAAAGGGTCACACTGCTGCGCTTCATCGATCCAGCGGACTGCGATGAATTCTTCATTGCGGCATGCAAGCGGTTTAGCCTGGAGCGATTGAATCCCCTCACAATACTCATCCGGTCAAATCAGGAGGAAGGAATTATTAAATTGCTCAACAGGTTGGGCATCCTGATCGACAGGTCAGCGGATGTATAATCATGGGTAGGAAATCATATCCAAACAAGAGGTGAAAATGGGCAACAGGTTGGAATGGATCCAGCAGGAGATCGATGCGCTAAAGTCGGCCGGTTTGTACAACAATATCCGCACCCTCAGTTCACCACAGGGTGCCTGGCTGGTCGTTGATGGAAAAAAGGTCTTAAACTTCTGCTCGAATAATTACCTTGGAATGGCGAACCATCCCAAGTTGGTAGAAGCGGCCGCTGCTGCATTACACAGATATGGTGTTGGTCCTGGCGCAGTGCGTTCGATTGCCGGTACAATGGACATCCACACGGAATTGGAGCGCCGCCTGGCGAATTTCAAGGGAGTCGAAGCCGCAGTTGTCCTTCAATCCGGTTTTTCTGCCAATACTGCGGTGATCCCTGTGCTGGTTGGTAAGGAAGACCTCATAATATCTGATGCCCTGAACCACGCCAGCATCATCGATGGCAGCCGGCTATCCGGTGCCCGCATCGACCGGTATGAACATGCCAATACAGCTGACCTGGAGCAGGTGATCCTGAAGAATAAAGGTACCTACCGTCGCGCACTGGTCATTACCGATGGTGTCTTTAGCATGGATGGGGACCTGGCCCCGTTGGACGAGATCTATGCTGTCACCAGTAAGTACGACATTATGCTGATGGTGGATGACGCACATGGAGAAGGCGTGGTAGGCCGGGGTGGACGCGGCATCGTGGATCATTTTGGTCTGCACGGCAAGGTGGATGTGGAAGTGGGGACGTTATCCAAAGCCTTTGGCGTGGTGGGCGGGATCGTTGCGGGCAATGGCAGGGTGATCGAGTGGGTGCGCCAACGCGGTCGACCATTCCTCTTCTCTTCCGCCACACCGCCAGCCGATGTCGCTGCCTGTATCGCTGCGGTAGACCTGCTTGAGCAATCTACCGAGCTGGTGGACCGTCTGTGGGAGAATGCACGCTATTTCAAGGCTGAGCTTAAGAATTTGGGGCTCGATACTGGTAATAGCGTTACCCCCATCACCCCGGTGATGCTGGGTGAAGCCTCCCTGGCGCAGCAGTTCAGCCGTGAGCTTTTTGCAGAGAACGTCTTTGCCATGGCGTTGGGTTTCCCGACGGTTCCGCAGGGTAAGGCGCGCATCCGCGTGATGATCTCAGCTGCCCATACCCGCGAGGATCTGGACCAGGGGCTGGCGGCTTTTGCCAGGGTGGGGAAAAAGTTGAACGTGATATAAAACATGGCGCTGGAGAAAAAACCTCCAGCGCTATTATTTTTCGAACAGGCGGCGGCGTTTCCAGTTGATCAGCGGTGCAACCAGGCGGCGCAGCTGGTATTTTAAGGTGATCTGGGCGATCTTTTTCCCGCCATCGCGGTAATGTACACGCAGCATTTCCGGCCAGCAGCGGTCATCTGCGGCGATGGTCTTTGCGTCACTGTGCAGGCGGAAATTCGCCCAGGAATTACCGGGCAGGTACTTCAACTCAGTTACCGCGGCCAGACGCACCCACAGGTCATAATCCATGGCGAAGTAAAACGACGGATCAAGTGGACCGACCTGTTGCCAGTGTTTCGCCCTGAAGAAAGCCGCCGGCTGCGGGATGTGAACATAACCGCGGCGCAAACGCTTGAGGTTGGTCTGTGCGGCGGGGAATTTGCCCACGATCCTACCGTCATCAGCGATGAAATCCAGGTCGCCGTAAACCAGCCCGATTTGCGGGTGTCGGACCAGGTAGTCCACTGCTGCGCGTATCGCGCCCGGTTTATAGGTATCGTCTGAGTTCAACCAGCCCAGGATGCTGCCCCGGGCTACTTTGTAACCCTTATTTAGAGCGTCAGTTTGCCCGCGGTCTTTTTCGGATACCCAGTATGCGAGGCGGTCAGAGTATTTGCGGATGACCTCAACGCTGCCATCGGTTGAATCTCCATCGATCACGATGTACTCAACGCGGGGGTAATCCTGCTCGAGTACAGAGCGCATGGTCTCCTCCAGGTAATCCACCTGGTTGTAGGAGGGGGTCACGATCGAAACCAGTGGCAGTTCACTCAATGCTTTCACCTATTTAAGCGGGTTCCTGAGATCGAACAGGTAATATCCATCGCCTTCGGTGTACGGATAATGCGCGAACAGGTACTCAGAAAGCTCGGGTTGTTTCTCAAGCTCGCCCAGCAGGGTCACCAGGAAGAAATGCTTGCCCTCCGTGCGCATCTTAACCAGTGTTTCAAATTCAGGATCGGTCGATCCGATCAATTCTTTTACTGTAAGGTCTCCTCCAGTAGGCCAGAGATCTGGCTGGATGAACCCCCAGTAGTTCAGGCGGTAGCCGTAATCGTGCGTAAGGGCAATCACCGAAGAGCGCTGACCGATCTTATCGCCCAGGTCCTTCCAGTATTTGGCTTCGTGGCGGTAACTGGCGCCAATCATTTCACCGCGCGATTTCATCACGCACAACCCGATGGAGAAGGCGAACAGTCCCATCACCAGTACGCGCGAGAACCAATGCAGGGGTTTATCTTCCAGGTATTTGAAAACCGCGCCTCCGACAGCGCCAAAGCCCAACGCGACGATGGGGATCAACGGCAGGTGATAATAATTATGCGTGTAGATGTGATACGCGAACATGAAACCGTACAGCAGGTAACCCAGCCACATGCTGAAGTAAACGATCTGGTGTTTCTTCTCGCGCATCATGAAAAACCCCAGCAGAGCGATGACGATGGGGTAGAAACCGACCACGAAACGCGCCATCATCAGCCAGTTGAGATACCATTTTGGATCTGAGAAAAGCGCCGGCACCCAGCGCGCGCCGAAAATTGCACCGGCGTTTCCTCCGATCGTGGCGCTGATCAGGTTATACAGCAGCGCGGGTAGAAGGGATATGGCGGCGATCAGGTACACGTGCCGGTTCTTCAGCGAGGGTTTGAGTCCTTTGATCAACACGATCGCCACCATGGAAAACCCGACGAAGAACACGGAGGAGATCTTGATGAACACCGCTAACCCGGTAAACACAGCGGCCAGCAGGGTGGTCTTCAGCGTATCCTTTTCCAGCCATTCGAACTGGAAGTATAGCGCCCAAACAATGAACATCACCATCAACGGGTCAGGCTGGAAACTGCGGCTGGCGATGGTGGCAAACGGGTTGAACAGGTACAAAGCCAGCGCGATGAAGGCGCCATTCAAGGTCGTGACGCGTTTGGCGAGGAAGAACAACGGAATACCGCCGATGACCCAGAAGATGATCGACAGCAGGCGCGCCATGACCATGCTTTCCTGCCCGATCAAGCGATAGATGAACGCGACCAGGTACTCCATAACGGGCGGTTCGATCTGCGGCTCGCTCTTACCGGTTTCAATAGCAAACTGACGGGTTTCCGGCGGGATGGCGTTTGTGACAGGGGTGTCCATCTGGTAATACAGTCCGCGGGTCATGATGTAAGAATGCAGCTGGCGAGTGACCGCGAAATCAAGCGGAAGATCATCCAGGTCGATCAGGCGGATGCCCAGACCGGCCAGCAGGAAAATGACCAGCAGGATTACAACCATCGGCTTGGAAGGTTTTAAGAATAATGCGCTTTCGTTCGCCCGTTTTTCAGGCATGCGTCACCTCGTTGCAGGTCATTTTGTTTTAAAACGATACTTCCGGCGGGAAAGGTATCCAGCCTTCAAACGGTCAAGTCCCAACGGTGAAAGGAGCGCGAATAGAATGCGATACCAATCACCCACCGCGGCTGCTGGGTGGCTGCGCAGGCTGCGCCAGTACGCTTGCAGCGACTTCTTGTAATCCTGCGCGTCGAACAGGTAGAACGCGTTCAGACGTTCAGCCCCGGCTTTGATTCTGCGGTAATCCTGTTGAAGTATATCCTTAAGCCGTCGTTCGGTGGCCATCCACTCAACAATGCGCAATGCTTCCGTTCCAAATTCAGCCGCGTGCGCCAGGTTCTTGCTGGCAGCATGGTAATGCTCGCCTGCCCATAGTTGCGGGATGTATTTCATACCCGCGTGCATGGCAAGCCGCAGCCAAAGCTGATGGTCAAGCAGGAAATGATAATCCGGATCCAGGTAACCGGCGGCTTCCAGCACCTGCCGGCGCATGAAAACGGTCGGTTGACCGATGATCCTGAATTCCATCAAGCCTTTCAATCCCCAATCCCCGTAGGTAAGGATATTGGTCACCTCACCGGCTGAATTCACCACCTGCAGGTCGCCATGCACGAAACCGACCCCTGGATTGACTCGCAGGGCTTGAACCGCGCCGCTGATCGAACCGGGGAGGTAGAAATCGTCCGAATTGAGCCACGCGACGATCTCTCCGTTAGCCCGCCGCAGTCCCTTGTTGATCCCATCCGCCTGCCCGTTGTCTTTTTCTGATACCCACCAGTTGATGCGGTCAGCGTACTTTTTGATGATCTCGACGCTGCCATCAGTGGATGCACCGTCGACCACCAGGTACTCGATGCGCGGGTAATCCTGTTCGAGCACCGAGCGGATGGTTTTTTCAAGGAAAGGCGCTTGATTGAATGAGGGGGTAACTATGGTGACAACAGGTAGGTCGTTCATGCCATGATCGAATCGTAATCTACTTTTGGGAAGACGGTCAGTTTTCCGCCCACTGTGGCATCCAGGATCTCGCGGCCGTCTTTTAAGTAAGCTTCTTTTGCCATGTGGTACGCGATCTCCGAAGTTTCCAGATCCGGGAGCTGCCAGCGGAAGCCCTGGCCAAAGTAACCCGGATGGAAATGATTGGGATCATCCCCGGTTGAGATTACTGTTGTATTGGGGGTGCCTTTGGTGGTGAAGTTATGGTCCACGCCGATCAGGATAGCCTGTTTAAAGCCCATGAAGTAGGCTAGTTGCATGGCCACGAAGGTGACGGTGGCACCTTCCCAAAGGCGGCCTGTGGCATCGCCGCTGAAACGCGGCTTGATATATGAAGTGTAGAGGTAATGCAGGTTGGGCGCGGGTTGGATATGCTTGCTTCCGCGCCAGGATACAAAGGTAGGGATGGGCAGCTTGCGCAGGTCTTCGGCGCATTGTTCGATCACCAGGTCATTAACAGTGAGCAGCAGCGAGGTGGTAAAGCCCAGGTCCGAGAAAGCCATGTAAAAGCGGTTCATTCCGATGGTAAAGACGTTCTTCAGTTTGCTGAGATCTGTGTTCTTTAGGCTGGGACCGTTACCGATGATGACGCATCGTTCGCCCTGGTGGGTATTGCGCAGCGCTTCCAATTTACGAATGGAATCCACCCGCCATGGATGCAGACGCGCCTGCGGGTATTCCGCGGCAATTTCCAGGTTATCTCGCACGCTTCGGTAAGCATCGAGCAGCGGCGCGGGAAGTTTGTTTTTAATACTCGCGCGCATCTTCTACTCTGTGCTCAAACGGGCGGTAGCACCGCCGTCGACGACTAGCGCCTGGCCGGTCATGAAGGAGGATTGCGTATTATCCGCCAGGAAGTAGACCGCCCTCGCGATCTCTTCGGGCTGACCGATTCGGCCGTTAACCGTTTTGCGCGCCAGGTTATCCAACCGATCGTTGATACTCGGTCCGCTTACATGCCCGCGGTCAAGCCCGCTGCGCAGCATGGGGGTATCTACAGCGCCTGGCAGTACCGCGTTGACGCGGATATTCTCATGCGCGAACTCGATGGCCATCGCCCTGGTTAACGCCAGAATGCCTCCCTTACTGGCAGCGTAGGCGGCAATATTGGCTGAGGTTTGAATGGCGTGCACAGAGGACATGTTGACGATCGCGCTTTCCTTCGCCTCAACCAGCATAGAGTGGAAATAACGCGCTGAAAGGTAGACCGGGCGCAGGTTGGAGGCGATCACCATATCCCATTCGTCCACGTTGGTCTCCACCAGCGGTTTCGCGATCTGCACCGCGGCGTTGTTGACCAGCGCGTTCAGGTAAGGTGTAAACGCGGCGACCTTGTGGTAGATAGTGGAAAACTCCTCCGCGCGCGAGATATCAGCTCTAAAAAATAATCCAGAAACCGGAAAACCATCGCCAAAGTCATTCTTGTCAATGCCGATCACGCGCCAGCCTTGCCTGGCAAAGTGAGCCACGCACGCCTTGCCAATGCCGCCGGCGCTGCCGGTGATGAGCACAAATTTATCCTGTTCGGTCATTATGAGATCCTTTCTATGCCAGGTTCTTCCAATCGTCCAGACCAACCGGGTCGATATCTAACCCGAGGAGTAAGTTGCGGATTGTGTTCCAATGCACATTTTCCCAGGCGGCCGGGCTGGAGTTGGAATTGTGCGGTGCCAGCATGACGTTGTCCATTGTCAGAAGCGGTGAGCCCAACGGGATCGGCTCGTCTTCAAAGACATCCAGAGCCGCTCCGGCGATCTGTTTTTCCAGCAGTGCTTTCACCAGGTCTTTTTCGTTTACGATCGGCCCGCGAGCGGTGTTGATCAGCACCGCGCCGGGTTTCATTTGCGCCAAAAATGTTGCGTTGATCAGGTGACGGGAGGTCGGGTTCAGGTCGGCGTTCACACTGATAAAATCAGAGCGCTGCGCCAGCTCACTGAGCGACACACTTTGCACCTTAAACTCGCTCAGAAAGTCAGTGGGGATGGGAAGGATATCGTTGCCCAGCAGGGTCATCCCGAAGGCGCTGGCGCGCCGCAACACAGCCTTGCCGATATTTCCCAC
>MTKZ01017201.1_pt1 | contig 34578 bp, 40 predicted proteins | sample 1042781 | NCBI WGS metagenome assembly MTKZ01 (sample SAMN06212207, study PRJNA360539) | anaerobic digester metagenome | biome: Wastewater treatment plant; material: sludge; isolation source: anaerobic digester fed with sludge from wastewater treatment plant | place: Denmark: WWTP Viborg ...
TATAAATCCAAATATTTTCATTTTTCCCACGCTCCTTTATCATAATTTGAATACAGGAGATTCCACAAGTTTTTATTAAATTGTTGCTTATCCTGACCTAAAACTTTAAAAAAGTCTGTGTTAACCTCTTCAGAAATTTTTACAGCTTTATCTAGAGTTTTAATTCCTTCAGGAGTTAGTTTTACATATTTTGCCCGTGAATCTTCACCTTCATTTATTCTTTCAATAAATCCTTTGTTTTCCAGTATCCTGATAATTTTTGAAGTAACCATGATATTGGTCTGGGTGAAGTTAGCCAGTTTAGTCTGAGTAATTGGTTTTCCCTCTTTTTCAAGCCAGGCCACACCAGATAATAGAGCGAAGTGACTGTGGGTTAAATCAATTTCTCTAAGACTTTTGTTAATTTTACGTTGCCATAGATACGTAATTTTCCAGAATAATATTCCAGTCATCTCTTCAGGCGATTCTAACCATTTGTATAATTCATTTTCCATTTAATCATCTGTTATAATTTTTATGACATTAACATTGATACTAAATATTATAACTATTGTATAATATATAATATGATTATTATATACTATGGTTATATAAATTTATCGGTGAATTTATTTATGGACCAATCCCAAAGATAGTAATGGAGAGATTTCAATGAGCTTAAAAGATATTTATTCAAGGAAAATATCAAAATCAGAAGCAGATAATAATTTTATATTCATTTTAAAGAATAAATTAACATTTTTCCCACCAATAGGAGAAGATTTTATACTTCAAGAAGATGAAATTTCCTGCAGTGTCAAGGTAGAATCTTATCCCTGCACCTGCAGAGGGCGAGAACGACCCCATGAACATTACTTTATAAAATGGAATGGATTGCAACCCGGAAATAAAGTAGAAATCAGGAAAAATAGCTCTAAAAATAATGAATATGATTTGAGAATTTTTTTTTAATCTGAATCAAAAAAGAGATTATAAACCTACAAATACCGTTCATTTACCATATTCTGTCTTATCCTCAACACCTGACAATTTAAAGGCCCGTTTACGCCTCATACATGACTCACAAACTCCGCAGTGCTCTTGTTTGCCAATGTAACATGAATAACTGATATTCATTGGTGCGCCTATCTCATCACCCCGTTTTACTATTTCTTTTTTATCCATCTGGATCAATGGGGCTTCTATCTGAACATTTTCCAGGGATCCTATTTCCAGGACCTGATTGAAGGCATCTAAAAATTCTTTAGAGTTATCAGGGAATGTTGCAGCTTCTTCAAGGTCCCATCCCACAATTATCTTCTCTGCACCCTCTGCCTCTGCAAATGATAATGCAATGGATGTGAACACCACATTTCTACCGGGAACCCACACTTTCCGGGCTGTTTCATCACAAAATCCTTTATCATCCAACTGTTCTACATCAAGTTTTGGAACATCTTCATCACTGGTTAAAGCAGACTCACCTAACTTGGAAAGCCATGGGAGATCAATAACTGTGTGTTCCAACCCCAATTCATCACATATTGCTCTTGATGAGTTTATTTCCATCCTGACACTTCTTTGACCGTAATCAAAGGTTATGGCATGAACCTTATAATCTTTAGCCAGGAGTGATGTAGCTACAGTGGAGTCCAACCCGCCAGATAATACTGATATTGCCTTTTTTTTGTTTAATTTGTTCATTTTTAACACATTGATATGTTGAGTTTAATCTATTTTAGAGTGTTATTTGGATTTCAGTCTCACTATTCTCTCAGAAATAGAACTTTCATGTTCTTCATCAGATATATTGGGATCTCTCAGTTCATTGAATATGTTACAGGGCAGTTCAGAGCATTTCCCACAAGTTTCATATCCATTATCATTTACAGCACAGTTAAAAATAGGGCAAACCTTTTCTGGCATTATCTCCTGAGCCCAAAAAGTTTTCCCTTTAATTTCATCACATCCTGGACAAGTTTCCTTAAAAAATTGGCATTCCTCGCAAAACAATCCGCACACTGAAATATTTTTATTATTCATCATAATTTCTCCTATTAATAACCATGATGCTTTAAAATTACCGATTCACCTCATTTACTTATCAGCAGACATCCAGCACAATTTAGAATTCTAAACATAATGTTGAACTTTATTTTTCGTCTTCTATTATGCGTTTAAGATTTTTACCTTCTTCTTTCATGTGTTTTAGTGTAGATCTCATTCGATTTTTGAATATCTTGGAAATAAGTCCTCCGAACCGGACGGAAAGGGTTGCAGTGAAAATACATATTGAATCTTTGTAAGTAAATTTAAATGAACCACCAGGCACTATAATGGATTCTGGAAATAAAAATTTATATTCTATTAGTTCATTTTCCTTTACATTGGTTACAACTGCTTTTAAAGTATGAATTTTCCCATGAAGATACTCTTTACTAATGGCTTTAGAACCTACTTGGAATGGTTCTCCATCTACCCAGTCCCAACTTACATGATCCGGATGCCAAGATTCATAATTTCCCTCAATATCCAGAAACCATTGAAAAAGCCTTTTAGGAGTGGTTTTAATTTCTATGGAATCTGATAATACTCCCATTTAACCACCATATTTGATTAAAAGTCAAGTATCCCTGTAAAATTGATAAATAATTCGCATAACGTCTTTTAAAGGAATTCCCATCTCCTCTGACACTTTCCTGACATCTTCATATTCAACAGTGACATTAACTATTTCCTCCCCAATCTTCGCAACCTTAACCCTCACTGTCTTCATTTCTCCATTAAAATCAACATCAACTGGGATTATCTCCCTGCTGACAATGTTCCTATGGACATAGGGTATGGTTCTAACCCCCAAAGTTCCGGTTTCTCTTATTATAAGCTCAGAGAGAGTATCATTCATATTTGATTTGGTTATCACACGTAAAAGGTGTCCGGGCCGGTTTTTCTTGGCTATTGTGGGTATTATGGTCACATCCAATGCACCTTCTTCCATTAAACGGTCCACAGTGTGACCTAAAACCTCTCCAGTAACATCATCCAGGTTAGTTTCCAGGATAGAGATTTTGTCAGTAGGGATTGGCGAACTACCCTTTACAATCCTTAATACATTTGGAAATTCTAAATCCAGTTTTCCCGCCCCATAAGCAACCTTCTGATTGGTTATAAGCGGGTAGAATTCACAGAACTCATCCACCATGTTCACCAGTAAAGCTGCTCCGGTAGGGGTGGTTAACTCATAATCTACCGGACCACCCATTGAAGGGGTGTTTTTGAGTATTTCCAGGGTTGCTGGTGCTGGAACGCTGAGATTTCCATGTTTACTCTTTATTCTACCTCCCCCTAAAGCAGGAGGAAGTCCATAAACTTTTTCACCATCTAATCCCAGTTCATTATATGCATAGGAAGCACCCATTATGTCTGCAACAGCATCTGCTGCTCCCACCTCATGGAAATGGATTTTGTCAAGGCTAACCCCATGGACATGAGATTCTGCCACTGCTAACGTTTTAAAAACTTTTTTTGCTAATTTAAGAATATCGGTTGTGACCTTTTCGTGCTTTATCCCATCTAATATCTTTAATAATTTGGTGTAAGCTATGGCTTGATGATCCGAACACCGCACATCTGCAAAGCTGGCAGAAATTCCGGATTTATTAATATCATTTATCTTTACAGACACTTCCCCAAAAGAAGAACCATAATGCTCCATGATATCTTTTGTCACCTCAGCATTCGCCCCCAAATTAATGAGTGCTGCTACTACCATGTTTCCAGATATCCCTGCTTGTTGTGGGTCGATAATTACTACCATATATTTTAATCCTCCACTATCAGTGAAAGTATATTTCCTAAAATCATTATCGTCTTATGATTTGCCTATCATCTAGTTACCACTGATCTGTTATACTTCTGATCTATTTTTATTATTTTGTAATCATTTATGTATCATTTTTTGGTATTCTAGGAAATTTTATATAATTGATTCTATACTATAATAAATTGACTCAAAAAGAGTTTGACTCACAACTATGAGGTGAAATATATGAAAAGAAGAAGGAATAGGACTATTTTAGATAGGAAAGGGTTTATAGAGAAGATGATGGCCGATACTGCGAAAACTATCGACAGTATCAGTAAGGATATCAATAAATCCATTGTTGACTATACATTTGTCCCTGGAAAAGATATTCTCGAGACAGATGAGAGTGTTATCGTCCATGTAGACCTGCCAGGTGTTGACAAGAAGGATATTGATCTGGATGTCACCGAAACCAGGGTGCGAGTTAAAGCCAGTTTCGACATTGAACAGGAGATAAATCGTGGCAGCCACTTAACTCTCCATGACCGAAAATCTGGGGTTGTTCGCAGAACTGTAAGACTACCCAAGAAGGTTATTCCCCAAGAAGCTGAAGCAGAATTTGAAAACGGCGTCCTCACTGTAGAAATTCCCAAACAGGAAAAAACCGAAAGCTTCAAGGTAAAAATCAAGTAATTTACGTAAATAGGTTTCATTTACCTATTTTTTTATTTTTTACTTTTTTACAATAAATCTCAACTGAATCTAAATATCGTGATTTATTAGAATTCCTTCATTTAATAAAGGGATTTCCAGATAACTGTAATGACTGCCAACTATGTAACCATGCCTGCCCTATGGGTTTGGAAGTGGAATCTATGGCAAATAAAGCTGAAAAAATACTTCTTTGGATATCAAATTGCATATTATGCGGTGACTGTGTTCGGGCATGTAAAAAAGAAGCAATATCTTACTCTTTCAAAGTCCCTGAAAAATAGAGTAGAAAAAAATCAGATCTAATTAAAATAGAAGTTGATCTCTCCTAATGATGGATTATCACCTAAGAAATTATAGATCACTTTTTATCAGGTAAATTTACCATGTGAAAGGCGTAAAAACGGGCAAATCCACAGTCCCGGCAACGTATTTTGATGTTGTACTGATCTACCTCTATATCATGAATAGTGGCATCTCCACAGTTATAACAGCTGGCACCTTTTTCAAGTTTCCATTTTTTCACAACCATTACTTTTCCCCCTTCTCTACGCCCTTTACAAGGTAGTAACGAGCTGCCCCACAATTTGTACACCATATTTTTGCTTTGTTCATATCTATTCTGATTCTTTGAACAGCATTTTCACTACAATAAAAGCAAGGAACTTCTTTTTCTAATAACCATGTTTCAGCCCGTTCTGATTCCTTTTCCTTATAGTTCACTATGATGCGTTTTATGGGAACTTCTAGAATGGTGTATTTTTCACCTTCCAATTCCCCCATAACCTTTTCAACTATTTTATCCGTTTTTTCCTCATCAACCACACTACAAATGAGCATTGCATCATTAGCATAGTCCCTTATGAGGCCTACCGCTGATTTAGGGTCTTCTTTTATGGAGAATCCTTTCCAATCCTGAGGGGACATACCTTTATATTCAAGAACATAGAACCCAGTAATACCTGCATCAACAAGGGCATTCATGGCTTTTCCCAAGTTTTCTACTTCAACAAAGACTCTAAGATGAACTTTCAAAAATAACACCTCCATTTGTTGATCTGGCCATATATACAGTTGGAATATCCTAATTATCAACGGCTATTACATACGCTAGATAATTTTAATGATATTTATGTTACCATATATCTAAATAATTTATCCATATAGTAGTAACATGCATTATATTAATGCCAAAAAATAATAGAACCCAAGTTATTCTCCTTATTTGGAATAAAATATTAAGAATAACACACCCTTAGTAATATTTAGATTGATAGGTGTTTAAATGGAAGAAAAAGGAACATCTCACTCCATTTATGAATTCATGTCAGAGGTGGAGGTTGAAGTGCCCCAATTGGTGGAAGCTGGTCTGGAGCTTCTGGCAGGAGTTGAGAAAACAGAAAAGTTAGAAATGGCTCTGGAAAAACAAATCAGGAAATCCTTGGAAGATATAAATGTAGTAGTATTAATTGTAGCTGGTATTAAGGTTGAGGATGAACTAAAAAATCATCGCATTGAAGGAGTTGATGTTGATGATGACCCTGCCTACCTGTACTCAGATGAAATTCTGGGGATGGCCATTGCCAACCAGATAGCTGGTAGCAAAGCTATATTTAACTTTAAAAGATATGATGAGGCAAAACCCGGAATAATTGGAACGTTGGGCCCCATGCTTGACGATGTTTTTGCCGGATTGATAGCTGGATGTATGTCCAAACTTTTTGAGGAGTGATAAACATCATGAACACTTCAAAAGAAAAAGAAGCACATTCTAATAACAAAATAATGGGAAAACCTCCTTTTAGTTGGCAGGGCTTTCTGGGTCTGGTGTCCTTCTCCACCATACTACCCCTAAATATACATAGCACCATCCAAGAAATGGCAAGGTTCACATTTATATGGCCTTTAATTGGAGCTTTCATTGGAATGATTGTAGGTGGCATCGGATGGTTACTTATCGATCTTATCCATCTACCCCCATTGTTATCAGCTGCAATGATCTACAGTCTGGCCATATCATTCACTGGCTTCCACCACCTAGATGGGTTGGTTGATTTGGGTGATGGTTTAATGGCTCATGGGACTCCAGAGCGTAGAATAGAGATTATGAGAGACAAAAGGATAGGAACTGGTGGTCTGGCTTCACTTTTAACAGTTTCTTTAATAACTTTCACCACCATAACCGCCATTCCCCCAATTTACATTCTTCCCACACTTTTTGTGTCTGAAGTAGCCGCTAAAATGAGTTTACTGAGTTGTGCAACTTTTTCTAAACCATTTGATAATGGCACAGGACAGTACTTCATTAACAGCATGAACAGCAAATTATTGGCTATTTCGCTATTTTTTACCATCATTTTAGGGTTTTTAGCCCTTAAATACATTGGCGTCATTGGAATATTGGGGGGAATTATTTCAGGAATTATCATGGTCTTAATAACCAGAAGAAGTTTTAAATATGCCACTGGAGACATACTGGGAGCATCAAACGAAATAGGAAGAATGTTATCCCTCTTAATCATGGTTATATTCATTTTATGGGGTTTTTAGATGGAAATTATAGTTTTACGGCTGGATCATCGCAGGCAACGTGATGCAAGAATTACGACCCATGTTTGCTTAACTGCGAGGGCACTAGGTGCCTCTGGAGTATTTTTAAGCGGAGATCATGACAAAAAGCTCATGGAAAATGTTCAAGATGTGGTTAAACGTTGGGGGGGCGAATTTCGAATTGAATATCGTAAAGGATGGGACAATCTTCTTGATGAATGGAAAAACAGAGGAGGAGAAATAATTCACCTTACCATGTATGGTGAGCCTGTGCAGACTGTTACCCCCAAAATTCGGGAATCACCCCAAGATAAACTCGTGGTGGTAGGTGGTTCCAGGGTGCCCAGCAAAGTATATCAAGAGGCGGATTGGAATGTTTCTGTGACCACACAACCCCACTCTGAAGTTTCATCCCTGGCTCTGTTTCTCCACATGTTATATGAGGGTAAAGAATTAGAATTAGAGTTTGAAGGTGGAGATATGAAAATTATACCCTCACAAAAGGGCAAAAATGTGGAAATAATGGACAAAAGAAATGATGATGAATCTTAAACTGATAAAAAGAATCCCAAACTACCGATTAAAAATTAACTATATCGAAATCCCTGATTAAATCAGCTAATTTTTATTTTTAATATTTTATCGTCACCATTTTTTGGCTTACCGCGACCATCACGGTTTGATGTGCAAATATAGAGGTATCCTTTATATTCCACCACATCACGGATCCTGCCCAATTCTGTGAAGAATCCTTTTTCCCCCATCACAGAATTTCCATCACCAGACAGAGTTAATCTTCTCAATTGTGTACCTCTCAACCCTGCCATCCAAACGGCGTTCTGGTAATATGTTATCCCTGATGGGGCCAGGGTGAATTCTGTGTATGCCCTGATTGGTTTAATATACCTAGTTGTGGAGTTGTTTCCCTCATAAACTGGCCATCCATAGTTTTCCCCTTTCCGGATTATATTTAACTCATCATTGGCCTCATCACCATGGTCAGAAGAGTACATAATTCCAGTTGGCCCCCAGGCAATCCCCTGAGGGTCACGATGGCCATAACTGTACACGTAAGTTCCAAATGGATTATCAGACGGTATTGAACCATCCGCATTGAGTCGTAGTATTTTTCCCCCGAGTGAATTCAAATCCTGAGCCAGTGCAGTGTTTCCAGCTTCACCAGTAGTTGCGTAAAGTTTTCCATCAGGACCGAACTTCAATCTACCCCCATTATGTATTGCTGCTGCTGGAATATTATTCACTAGAACCTTTTCATTAGTCAAAGTATCATTCAGAATAAAACGTGAAATTCGATTGTTATTACCATTAGTGTAGTAAAGGTAAATGTAATGGTTTTCATTGAATTTGGGATCTACTGCAATTCCTAGAAGTCCTGATTCAGTATTTTGGGTTACAGTAATGTTTCCCACAGAATTAACATTACCTCCTTCAAGAATGCTAACCCTTCCACCACGTTCTGTGAATATCAGACGGTCATCCGGCAAAAATGCCAGTGCCCACGGTACTTCCAGGTTCTTTGCTATGGTTTCTGAACCATAACCTGTTTCATTAACACTTTTCTCCGGAGTAAAAAGCATCACAACTGCAAAAATTGCTATTAAGATAAGTGGTATAACAGCAATAACCAGAAAACTTCTTCTCATCCCATATCCCCATTTTCATTTATCTAATTTAAGTTACATTAATTTTTGGAAAAATGAATATATGAACATTTAAAGAATTTTAAAGGGGATTAATTTAAAAGAAGTTGAACTTAAAAAATAGAAAAATATCTACACATCACATGGGTGTAAACATGATCAAGATAATTGACCACTTATTGGTGCAGGAAAAGCTCACCCTGATTAGGGGAGAAGAAATAGACAGAATCAATTTTAGGGGAGGAATAATTGAAATAGGACGTTGGTTAGCATATGAGCTGGCAAACACTCTTGAAAAAGAGAATATAACGGTACAGACCCCCTTGGGCACTGCAAATGGTTTGAAGATAAAAGATAAAGATGATATGGTGGTGGTGAATGTCCTAAGAGCAGCCATACCACTAGTGGAGGGAATTTTAAGAGTGTTTAAAGATGCCCAATACGGTGTGGTAGGTGCCTGGAGAAAAGATGAACCCCCATTTCCAGTTGAAGTTGGCTACATTAAACTGCCTACAGTGGACGATAAGATAGTGGTAGTTGCAGACCCCATGTTGGCCACTGGAAATACCATGAATGCCATTTTAGACAGAATTAAAGAGAAAGGAAATCCACGCAGGTTAATAGTACTCAACGTAATAGCATCCAGCCAGGGTATTGAATGTGTGAAAAACGATCACCCTCAAGTTGAGATATACACTTGTGCAGTGGACGAAAATCTTAATCAGGACGGTTATATTGTTCCAGGTTTAGGAGATGCCGGGGATAAAGCCTTTGGAAAACCGGGACCATAAATTAAATTTAATTAATTTTTCAATAACATATCAATTAACTGCCACTTGACTTAATAAATAGACTTCCCATGAGCTACTGCAACTATAGCTGGGAAATCGATGACTTCCAGGCGATGAATAGCTTCCATACCCTCCTCAGCAAATGCCACAACTTCTGATGAAGTAATTTTACTGGTGAGAAGGGCAGCAGCAGGTGGTGTGACTGCAAAAATAGAATTATGCTTTTTTAGTGCTTCAATGGTATAATCATTCAGTGCACCTTTCCCAATGTGCATAAAAACCCCATTTTGAGATATAATAGGAATACTGTCTTCTATTTCTGTTTTGTTACTGCTGGTGGGCCCTATCCCAGCCGGGCTTACTGCAGTGTGCATGACCACTGCCCCCTCAAGATTTAGAGGGTTTTCTCCATTTTCTATGAGTTTAACCAGACGAGGGAGTGCTGCGTCACGGCCCGTGAGAATTTCACCATGGATGAGGATGCGATCCCCCACATCTAAAATTTCAAGATCTTCTTTTTTGATGGGGGTTTTGATTTCCTTGTAATTCTCCATTCTAAATTAATCCCCTTTTATAGTTTCAAGGTCGGCTAAAAATGCTTTGATATGCTCCAATTTTAAATGAGGCATTACAATAATCCTTATAGCTTTGGGGTAAGATGCCAGAGAAACCGCCCATCCCCTATCTTCCAAACGTCGAGCTATTTCTTCAACCGGGGTTTCAGATGAGCTGAAAGCAACTATATTCAGTTCAGGGCGAGTTACAAGTTCAAATCCTGCTTTCTTGATACCATCTACCAGTATGTTTGTGATTTCCATACATTTCCTGGAAACTTCCTGGTATCCCTCCCGACCATGGTACTTCAAAAGAGCCCAGGTAGCTGCTGTGGCTGCCCCAGTACGTGTGCCCACAACCGTGGATTGCAAATCCTCAGTGAGGTAAGGTGTTTCTATGGCCATGACCTCTAAATACTTGCGTTCCCTGAAAAGTATCCCACCTGTGGGTATGGGTGCCAGACCCATTTTATGAGGATCTATGGTTATAGAGGAGACTCCTGGAAGCGTGAAATCAAAGTCAGGTAGATCATAACCAACATCTTTAAGGAATGGGATGCTGTAACCACCAAAAGCGGCGTCAACATGTAAATAAATATCATTTTCCAGACAAATCCTGGAAAGATCACTGATGGGGTCTATTTTCCCCAGTTCAGTGGTTCCCGCCACGCCCACAACTGCCACAGTCTTATCACAGATCAGTTCTTCAACTGATGATATATCCATTTTATATTCTGCATCAAGATCAGCTATTTTCAGATCTAGACATAACATTTCCGCGGCTTTTTTAAAGGAAAAATGTGCAGATCTGGGTACAATTATCTCCGGACCATCGACATCACTTAAATTTCGAGCCGCTCTCATTGCCATGAGATTGGCTTCAGTACCACCGGTTATAATATGACCGTAAACATCCTTTTTTCCCATTAATTCTCCCAGCATGGATATAACTTCATCTTCCAATTTCTTTGTTCCGGGGAAAAGTCCAGGATCGCCCAGATTAGATTCTAAAAACATGGAATAGGCTTTAATACCCACAGGATCAGGACAGGTGCACATTGAACCTAATATTCTTCCGGAACGATGTGTTAAATCATTTTCTTTATATTCTCTGAGCATTTGGAATATTTGCTCTCTGGGTATTCCCTCATCTTCCATTTTAATCACTACAAAAATAATCAAATCTTTCAAAAAGAAAGGGGTTGAAAATGAAAAAAAAATATATCTATTCCTGCATCAACTTTCTAGCAGCCTTTAGTAACAGTTTTTTTTCCACCCGTGCTACTGTTTCACGTACTGTGGCCACTGCATCAGTATTGGCAGATACGGAAGTAATTCCCAGTTCCACCAGTTTTTCAACAATGGTGGGGATGCTTCCAGCCTGTCCACAGATACTGGTTTTGACTCCAGCCTTGTTACACTCTATTATGACTCTTTCAATGAGTTTTAAAACTGCAGGGTGGCTTTCTGCATACAGATCTGCCACGTTTTCATTGTTTCTATCAATGGCCAGTGTGTATTGTGTTAAGTCATTGGTGCCGAAGCTCACGAAGTCCAGTCCCTCAGCAATGAAGTCTTCTATGGTCATAGCTGCGGCCGGTGTTTCCACCATGATTCCAAACTCAATATTCTTCTGTGGTTTGAGTCCTGCCATGCGAGCTATCTTCTTAGCTTCTTTTAACTCGTCAGGGTGCTGTACTAATGGTAACATTATGCCAATGTTGGTGTATCCCTGTTCGTGTAATTTTTTAATGGCTTTGAATTCTGCCAGGAGAATTTCTGGTTCGTCAAGTTCTCTGCGTATCCCTCTCCAGCCCAGCATGGGATTGTGTTCATACGGTTCGTCTTCCCCACCATCCAGGGATTGAAATTCGTCAGTCGGCGCATCTAGGGTTCTGTACCATACTGGTTTGGGGTAGAATGTGTCTGCCACTTTTAGAATGTTTTCCACCAGTACCCTTATTAGTTCAGCTTCATTTCCTTCCTGTATGTATTTTTTTGGATGTACTCCGGTAGTGAGCATCATGTGTTCGGTTCGTAGCAGTCCCACCCCATCAGCTCCAGTTGCAGCTGCTTTTTTTGCTGCTTCAGACATACTCACATTAACTTTAACCTCAGTGACTGTAAGTGGTGCTTGTAGTACTGCTACCGGCTGTTCTTCAGCAGTTTCCTGTTTTTTATCTGTTTCTACCAGTTTTCCTTCCCAGACTATGCCCTTGTTCCCATCAAGGGTTACTTGGCTGTTTTCTGGGAGTATTGATGTGGCTTCTCCAGTTCCCACTACACAGGGTATGCCCAGTTCTCGGGATACAATGGCTGCGTGGCAGGTTACTCCGCCCTCGTCAGTGATGATTCCGTTAGCTCTTTTCATGGCCGGTACCATGTCTGGTGTGGTCATCACTGTGACCAGGATGTCTCCTTCCTGGACTTTGTCCAGTTCATCTGTGCTGTTTATAATTTTAACAGTTCCTGATGCCATTCCAGGACTGGCCCCTAATCCTTTGGTGATCACAGTCCTTTCACCTTCATGTACTGCTTCTCCTTCGGCAGCTGACATATCCAGGGTGGTTACTGGCCTTGATTGTAGCATGAATATTTTACCATTTTCAATGGCCCATTCTGTGTCCTGTGGGAATTGGTAGTGTTCCTGGATCTTTTTTCCGAGTTCGGCGAGTTGTGCTAATTCTTCAGCATCCAAAACCCTTTTATTTTTAAGATCATCAGGGACAGGTACCTGTACAGTCTGTCCATTTTCTGTTTTTTTCTGGAACATGGTTTTTTTCTCACTGACCTGTTGCTCCAGAATTTTCCCGGTGGCTTTATCCAACCAATATGTGTCTGGAGTGACAGTTCCAGATACTACTCCTTCTCCTAGGCCCCATGCTCCTTCGATTAAGATTTTTTCCTCGCCAGTGGAGGGGTGTACAGTGAACATTACTCCTGCTTTCTCAGCGTCCACCATTTCTTGGACGACTACAGCTATGTAAACTTTGGAGTGGTCGAAATTGTTTTCTTCCCTGTAGAATATAGCTCTTGCTCCGAAAAGTGAAACCCAACACTTCCTAACATATTTCATCAAGTCTTCAGGACCTTTCACGTTGAGGTAGGTATCCTGTTGGCCTGCGAAGGATGCTTCAGGCAGATCCTCTGCAGTGGCCGAGGATCTTACAGCCACAAAAGTGTTTTCTTTCCCTATGCGGTGACATAATGCGTTGTATGCCTCAATGATGAGGCTTCTGATTTCATCAGGGATTTCTGTTTCCTTGATGATTTTTTTAATTTTCCGGGCGGATTCCTGAAGTTCTTTGTTGTTGTTTACATCAAGTGCATCAAGAATGTCCATTATTTCCTGGGTGATTCCAGTTTCATCCATGAACTTCTGATAGGTGGCTGAGGTTATCACAAATCCAGGAGGGACTGGTATCCCCGCTTGGGTTAGTTCTCCCAGGTTGGCCCCCTTTCCACCCGCTATGTCCACATCTTCCTTTTTTAGCTCCTCGAAAAATTCGACATACTCCATGCTCATACACCACTTAGGATTTATTGGGATTTAATACGATTTTAAGGATTTATTTAACTAATTCCGCACCTTCATCAATTACCACACGGCAAGGCACAGGAAATTTCATTGCTGCCCTTCTTAGTGCTTCTTTGGCATCGATGAAATTCTTTTTGTTGGTTCTGATAGTTAAAACTCTCTGATTGGCATTAACCAGAGCGACAGAACTTACTGGTTTCCCGAATGCTTTTCTCATGCCGTCTTGCACACGGTCTGCTCCAGCACCTGTAGCCATAGGGTTTTCTCGTACAATGTGATGAGGGTAAACCCTTATTTTCAAGTGATAACCCATCCTACCAGATTTTCGCTGCATGTATCTGTTAGTAGCTATCCTGGCAGCTTCCAGCGCATTATGGGATAGTTGGGCCTTTTCTTTTAGAGCCAAACTCACTTTTAAAGGGAATTCTCCTGAGAGGTTTCCCATGTCATATTGAACAATTCTGGAACCAGGAATTTTGCGTATGTAATCTTTTCTAGTGTATGCTCTTACCATCTAATATTCCTCCTTATATAAACATTATTTAAAGCTTGAATGTGAATATTAAAGCCATAAACATTATTTCTCTACCTATAATGATAAATATTATATCTAATTAAACCAGGTAGAAATCAATAGTACAATTAGTTTGGAGAATTATAATATATAAAATGATCAATACCTAAACTAAATGTGGGGAATTTGAAGTGTAGTATAGTTCATAATTAATCCCATTATATTTAGTATTGAAACCCCAGTAATTTAAATGAAAGGTGCATAAAAAAATGAAGATTGCAGTGACTGGAAAAGGAGGAGTGGGTAAAACCACACTGGCAGGCACAATAGCAGTTATTTTATCAAAAAAATACAAAGTTTACGCCATTGATGCTGATCCTGACATGAACCTTTTGGGAAGTTTGGGCATACACCAATCAGTGACTCCCATATCCAAAATGAAAGATCTCATCAAAGAAAGAACAGGTGCCGAGCCAGGATCATCCTTTGGGGAGGTTTTTAAGATTAATCCCACCATATCCGATCTTCCAGAGTCCCTTTCAACTAACTACGATCCTGAGGGCAAACTTAAAATTCTGGTAATGGGTACTGTGGATAAAGGTGGGGATGGATGTGTGTGCCCTGCTTCAGTGATGTTAAAGGCCATTTTACGGAATTTAATCATTAAAAAAGATGAAATGGTTATTTTAGACATGGAAGCAGGTATTGAACATTTGGGAAGACGCACCGCAGAGGCCGTGGATATTATGATTATAGTCGCTGAACCAGGACTCAAATCACTGGAAACAGCCAGCCGAATTAAGAAACTGGCCACAGATATAGGCATCCAGAATGTGGTTGCAGTGATAAACAAGGTTTCCAGCGATATGGAAGAAAGATTTGTGGAAGAAAAACTGGGTCAAATGGGTGTGGATGTTTTGGGAAGCATCCCCCGTGATGATGCGGTTGTTCAGGCAGATATGGAGGGTCGGCCCCTAGTTGATTATCCGGATTCAGTTGCCCTTCAATCAGTTGAGAAAATCGCAGAAAATCTTTTTAATCATGGCCCCTCTAATTAAAACATGGAGGTTAAGGCTATGACTGTTAATGCCACCATCACTTTTTATTATCATAACGAAAAACAGGCAAAGATCGCTTTTGAATCATTGCAACCAGATAATATCGGATTTTTAGAATCATACCAAGACCATGAGTCTTTTGTCTGTAATTTAAAGGGAAAATCGCTGCAAACCCTCCTTTCCACTGCTGATGATCTTATATTTTCGGAGATGTTGGTTGAAAAAGTATTAGAACTTCAAAATAAACAGATGGATGTTTAAAAAATGAAATTTACACTAAAAGGAGAAGTTTTATTCAGTAAAGAGGCTGATGAAGCTTTAGAAGATATAAAGGGCTTCGTCGAACAAGCTAATAATGAAATATTCCAGAAGGGAGTTTCACCTGATCAGAAGGATGATGCTTCCCAGATAGTGGAGTGGAACCTTAAAGGTAACAGTCTCCACCTTAAAATAATCTCCGGTAGAAGGGGAAGAGCACACGACGCACTCCTTCGGATTAAAAAGCCATTAACTCAACTTTTAGGACCCAAATACCATATTGGTGTCCGAAAAATCACTGTAGAAAATTATTGCATTGAGATTCCATCCACGGAGATAATTGAAGTTAGCCAGATGCCCTATGTGGAAGATTCTGCCTTTGAAGATGACAGAATGATTATTAAATTCCAGAAACTGGGAGAAGGAGACCTTAGAAAGCATGTGGTGGATAGGGTTGTTAAACATGTGCTTGCTGAGACAAATGTGCAAGAAGAATCAGATGAAGACGCTGATGACATCTTAACCCGCCAGGTCACCAAAATAGAACCAGGAACCATTGTTGGACGCAGCCCTAAATTTCCAGTCTTTTTCGAAGGGGACCCCACTGAGGAAGCAGCACGTCAGGGTTGGGTGAAGAAGTTCCCTGGTAAAGGCCAGTGGTTCTATGGACCCCAATTCATTGCCCTGCAGCGTGCCATTGAAGACATATTCCTGGAAGTTCTGGTGGAAAAACTGGGATTCTACGAGTGCATGTGGCCCAAACTCATACCCATTCCCGTGATGAACAAAATGCGTTATCTGGAAGGACTCCCAGAAGGAATGTACTACTGCAGTGCCCCTCGGCGTGACCCTGAAGTGTTTAAAAAATTTAAAAACGAGCTTTTAATCAAAAAAGAAGTTCCAATTGAACGTTTGAAAGATGGTTTAAAGGATCCTTCCTATGTCCTGGCACCTGCCCAGTGTGAACCTTTCTATGAGTTTTTCAGCCACGAAGTCCTGGATGAGAAAGATCTGCCTATTAAACTCTTTGATAAGAGTGGTTGGACCTATCGATGGGAAGCTGGTGGGGCAAAAGGTCTTGACCGAGTTCATGAGTTCCAGAGGACTGAACTGGTCTGGTTGGGAACCCCAGAACAGGTGGAAGAGATTCGTGATGCTACTTTAGAGATATCACAGGAGTTAGCCAACCAGATGGAACTGGAATGGTACACTGAGATTGGTGATGATCCCTTCTATTTGGAAGGTCGGAAAGTGGAGGAAAGGGGCATACAGTTCCCTGATGTGCCCAAGTATGAAATGAGGCTGGTTGTTCCTGGCGCTGATAAAGGAGTGGCAGCAGTATCGGCTAACGTTCATGGAACCCACTTTACTGAAGGATTCTCAATTAAAGAAACCCATAATCACACTTTGTGGACTGGTTGTACTGGTATCGGAACTACCAGGTGGCTTTTTGGTTTCCTGGCCCAGAAAGGTTTTGATGAAGTTAACTGGCCAGTTATGGTGCGGGATAAAGTGAATAAGGTTATTACGCCTAAAGTTTTAACCTGGCCCTGAATAAGAGGGTTTATAATTCTATTGAGAAAAAATAGCATTAGATAAAATTTTAAAAAATGAAATAAAAATGAAGATGAAAATTTATTCTTTTTTCACTTCATCTTCAGGTAGTTTCTCTGGGACTTCTTCTGTAGAAACTTCTTCAGGAGCTTCCTCAGTAGACTCTTCTACTTCTTCCTTCTTGATGAAGGAATCTACGAATTCCACTGTTTTAATGTCCATGTTGTCCTGAATATCCCTTGCTATTCGGAACCTGTCCATGGTTACTTCCATATGAGGACGCTGGTCGAATTTGGCCATTTCATCCATGGCAATTATCACTTTTTCATCTTCTATGTCCACCTGGTGTTTCTCACTATCCAGGTTAGGAGTGCGATAGTGTAAGTCTATGAGACTTTTAACTTTCTCTGCATCATCTTCAATTATTCCCGCCACTTTTACCTGGTATTCCAAATTTTTACCAGCCAGTTCATGGTTAAAGTCCAGTCTAACTCGACCTCCACTCACACTGCGTATGATACCAGTGTTTCCTTCAGAGGTTATGGCCATGCCTACCTGGGGTTTAATGCCCTGTTTTTTAAATTCAGACATGGGCACCAGTTGTATTAATTTGGGGTCTCTTTCTCCGAATGCTTCTTCGGGAGGTAACTCGATGGTTTTTTCTTCACCTTCTTCCATGCCCACTAACGCTTCTTCCATGCCTTTAAGTACATGGCCACCACCGACGATTACCGATATTGGCCCATAAGTTTTCTTATCTGATTGTATTCCTTTTTCCTCTGCTACTTCTTCACTGGTAGTGTCAAAGACATCACCGGTTTCTTGAACTTTTCCGGTGTATTCAAGCTTTATAAAGTCTCCATTCTTCACTGGCATATCTCTAGCCTCCTATGTACTATTCTCTTTTTAAATTCTCTTAGCACTTCTTTATTTTTATAGTTTAATATGCGTATGGTTGAAGGGTAGTTCTCAATATATCTTGAAAGATCATCCCTATCAACCCTCACCTCTAATGATGATAAAACCCTTTGACGATGGTGTCTGCTGAACCCTCTGGCAATACATCCCTCAATTTCTTTGATAGTTGTGAAGGGTCGTTTTTGTATTATGTTCTCAATGGTCCGTTCATCAATTACACTGAATGATTTGAGATCTGGTACTGGGGAGTTGTTGGCTGTGTGAATAATCCCCTTGACATCCCTGATTGTGTTCAGAGGCGCTCTACCTTGATCAATCTCTTTTCTCAATATTTCTAGGGTTTCTGAAGGTAGCATCTCCTTTGCAGATTCAAAAACTCCAGATACTATTGCTTCTCTTATAACAGTTCCACTGACTCCCTCTATTCGGGGTATGAATATGAATTTCTCCTGGAAGTTGAAGCCTATTTTGGTTAGAGATTTTGAAAGTGACACAATAACATAGTTGTCCTCATTGAGTTTCCCTTTAAGGATAACATCTCCAGTTTCCATATCCACCATTCGGTAGGGTTTGGGGGCGACTCCCACTCCTTTACAAATTTTGTTTAGTATAATGTCAAATTCTGGGCTGGGTTTATATCCTCGAGGTATGTAATCAGCATCAAGGGCCTGGAACATGCGTGCCAGACATAAAGAGTACTGTCCAGATCCCATAATTCCCATGGGTGGTCCTTCAACCACCACATCCGCCCCCACAGCTATTGCTGCCTCTGCACGTGCCTGGCGAGTTATTATGTATGGAATTCCTCGGCCACTTCGTTCGAATGGACCTGGAACTACTGCCACAAACATTCCATCAGGAACTATTTTTTTGGCCTCCAAAAAGCAATGTAAATGGCCTTTGTGGAGTGGGTTATATTCTGTGAAGTCTGCCAGTATCTCAACATCTGATTTGGATTCTATAAACTGGGGTCTCTTTTTTAAATCTTTCAGGAATACTTTTTTATCCCTACTAATAACAGATTTCACAAATTCTTCAGAAGACATGATCATCCATCTAGATTTTTATCATCATCAAAGTTATATGATTATTTTTACAAATCATCTATAATCATCTTTATCCAAGTTGTCATCATGCAACTAGGAAGGTTAATTATTTGGTTTTAGGTGTAAAATGTTAGACCTGTGTCTTGTGAACTGTAAGCTGGATACTGACAGTAAAGAAGTCTGTTTGGGAATTGAAAATGGGAAGATCTTATCCATCAAGAAATTACCATCCAAGGCAGATACTACCCTTGATTTGCAGGGTAAAATCGTTCTACCAGGCCTGATTGATGCTCATGTTCATTTCAGGGATCCGGGACTTACGCATAAAGAGGATTTTCGTACTGGGAGTTCTGCTGCTGCTGCAGGAGGGTTCACTACAGTTTTGGACATGCCCAACACCATTCCACCAACCGAAACACCCCTAGCTTTTAGGGAAAAAATTAAGATCGGTCAAAAGAAGAGTTTGGTTGACTTTGGACTACATGCGGGAGTTGGTGATCTATCATGTATTGAGGAACTTGCCAGATTAAAGCCAGCATCCTTCAAAATTTTCATGGATCTAGTTGATCATGCCACTTTAACCAATGCTTTCAGCAAGATACATAAGGTCAACAGTGATTGCATTATCACACTTCATGCTGAGGATGGCCAGTTAGTTACACAGTTTACAGAGATTATGAAAAAAGAAGGATCTGATCCCGAATTATATGCAAAAGCTCGGCCAGCGCAAGCTGAGACAAAAGCAGTTGAAGATGGTATTGCTCTGGCTAGAAAATACAATCAAAAGATACACTTCTGTCATGTAAGCACGAAAGAATCACTTAAACAGATCAAACATGCTCAGAATTCGGGTATAGATGTTACTTCAGAAATCACTCCCCATCACCTGTTCTTGGATTCAATCTACCTTAAAAAATATGGTAACCATGCCAAAACTAACCCTCCACTACGTGATAGGAAGAATCATCTAAATTTGAATTATTTACCTGAAATTGACATCATTGGCACTGATCATGCCCCCCACACCCTCAATGAAAAGGAAGAAAATATTTGGAATGCTCCTCCTGGTGTTCCTGGCCTGGAAACCATCCTGTCCCTGCTTTTGACCCAAGTAAATCAGAAAAAAATAAGTCTAAATGATATAAAGAGATTGTTATGTGAAACCCCTGCAAAAATATTCAGCATTCCCCATAAAGGATTCATAGCTAAGGGAATGGATGCAGATATGGTGGTAGTTGATCTTAAGAAAGAAGATGTGATTAATCCAGATAATTTTAAGTCGAAAGCCAATTATTCGCCTTTCGAAGGGTTTAATGTTAGAGGGATGCCGGTTATGACCCTTGTAAGAGGTAAACTTGTTATGGATCGGGGAAACATATTTAAGAATAATGGACAGTTTGTTTATTAGATGATGTATTATTTAAGATAATAAGGGTCTAAAAACAAAAATAGAGGTGTGAAAAATGTGCGAATCAACAGTTTACGACAATAAAGGAATTAAACTCATGGATGACGTGATTCATATCAAAGTTTATGGGAACCGAATCGAAATGGTGGACATTTTAAACCAGGGAATGACTGTGCAAGGACAAATAGTTGAATTAGACCTTGAAAAGCACAGTATTTTCATAGAGGTGGATGAAAAAGGGTTGGTTAAATAAGAAGAATATTTTTTTTTAATACATAATCTGATTTAATTAAATCTATTTTTAATTAATATTAATCTAAAAATAAAAAAGAGGGGTGGAATATTCCACCAAATATATTTTGTGTTTTTTCTAGACCTTTAGACCTATTTCAGGGACAATGCATCCTTCGGACAGGGTTCAATACACTTGTCGCATAGTATGCAGAATCCTTTAAGTGGCACTTTATCATCGGTGAGTTTCAGCATGTTATAAGGACATACATCCACACAGTCACCGCACTCAGTGCACTTATCTGGACTGAACTCGACCCTGTTTCTTTTGACGATTTCACCATCAATTTCTTTGTCTAATTCCACCAGTTGAAGAGCTCCTTCTGGGCAAGCCACAGTACATGCCCCGCAACGGGTGCACATAGCAAATGATGGTTCTCCACCAATTTCTATGTCACCTGGAACTTGGAATCCAGTCTTAGTAACCACTCTAATGGCATCGTTGGGACATTCACGTGCACATGCTCCCACATGGTCACATTTGTCTTCATCCCATACAATTCCAACTTCAGAGGCAGGTTTGGCCGGACCTAGTTCAACATCCAAGTTGATGGCATCAACTGGACACATATTTTCACATAGACCACAGAATGTACAGATCTCCGGTAGTTCCACTGTAAGTTCGGATGTTTTAGGAGTAATGAAGTCGCCAGGACAGGCGTCTACACAAACCTGACAGCCGATACAGGTTTCGGTATCCACTTCGAACTTGTTGAGTTCTTTGGTACGTTTTTCTGGTTTTCTGCCGGAAATGAACACTGCGTTCCATGGGCAGGTCTGGGAACAGACCCCACATTTAATACAGGTGTCCTCGTCAATGGTGATGCTTTCCCCATACTCAGGGAGTGTTATGGCACTTACTGGACATTCATCCACACACATTCCACAGCCTACACAGTCTACTATGTAGATGGGTCCGGTGATTTCTAAGTCCAGTTTTTTGGGTTCTTTAACTCCTTCTACTCCGATAACCTCTACTGGGCAAATGTCTGAGCACTGCTGGCACATAACACAATATCCCTGTAAAGGTAAGGTCTGCACTTTACCAGTTTCTAATTTAAGGATCTGGGGAGGGCAGACTTCTACACAGTCCCCACACTCATCACAGAGTTCGGGGTTGAAGGTGACCCTGGTTTGGGTGTTGCCGGATTCATCCAGTGCTAGCTCATCGGTTTTAAGAGCACCAGTGGGGCAAATATCCACACATTTCGGCGCTCCTCCGCAGACGTCACAATAATTGACATCTTCTGGGGATACGATGATGGCTGCAGTTGGACAGGTACCCTGACAGGCCCCACATCGAATGCAGTCTTCCTTGTTAACCACTATCATCTTTCTCACCCTCTAAAATGTATTTAAATCTTTTTAACGAGGTGGCCCTCGCTGTCGTACACTTCAAGGGTGGCAAGCCTCATTTGACTGTCGATTTCGTGGGTTGCGCAGGATAGACATGGGTCGTAGGCCCTTATTACCATCTCCATTAAGTTGAAGATCTTGTCGTCTACTTCTACTCCTGGTTTTATGTAGTCTTGAGCGACTTTCTGGATACCCATTTCCATTGCTGGGTTGTTCTGGATGGTTGCAACTACGATGTTAGCTTTGGTAACCAGTCCATTTTCGTCACATGCGTAGTGGTGGGTTAGTGTTCCTCGGGATGCTTCCACGATACCTACACCTTCACCAGCAGTTCTTTCCAGGGAATCTGGGAATTTCTGTCCAGAGAGATCTCCTTCAAGAGCATCAGCAGCACATTCACATGCAGCTATCAGTTCAATCAGTCGAGCCCAGTGGAATAGTAATGGTTCTTGGGCGTATCCAAAGGTGTCTTTGAATTCTTTGAAAGCTTCCTGAGCTAATGGTGCGGCATCAGGCATTTTATCTGCTACGTTAAGTCGTGAAAGTGGAGCTACACGGTATACTCCGTCTGGGTATCCCAGGTCTTTTATGTATGGGAATTTTAACCAGGAGTATGGTTTTACGTGTTCACCAATGTAGTCCAAGTAATCGGATGGTGCAAATTCAACGTAGGGATTACCTTCAACATCTTTCATGCGTACGTTTCCGTCGTACATGTCCCATACACCGTTTTTGACCAGTCCTGCGTGGTATGTTTCCACATAACCTAAGGTTTTTACCAAGTCGAGGTTTTCTTCGAAGATTGGTTTAGCTAGGTCGAGTGTGGCAACTGCTAGTTCCACGTTCCTCTGACACTTCTGAAGAAGGTCCTTTTGGGTTTCATCATCCAGTTTGGTTGAGATTCCTCCAGGAGTCGAGGATGTTGGGTGTATTGGTCGTCCCCCGGTTGCTTTAATAACATCTAAAGCATTTTTCCGGAGTTCGATTGCCTGTAAAGCTGCGTCAGGTGCGTCTTTAACTATTTGGAATACGTTCCTTGTTTTTCTGTCTTTTCCAGCAATAAAGTCTGGAGCTGCCAGGAAGTAGAAGTGCAGAGCGTGGGAGTGCATTACAGAACCCCAACTCATGATTTCCCTCATTTTATAGGCAGTAGGAAGAATTTCATCAGGTTGGAATCCAAAACATGCATCCACAGCTTTTGCTGCAGCCAGGTGGTGCTGCACATCACAGATACCACAGATTCGAGGTACCATTCTGGGTACTTCTTCAATATTTCTTCCCTGCAGGAACTTTTCAAATCCACGGAATTCCATAACGTGGAGTTTGGTGTCCTGGACGTTTCCTGCATCATCCAGATCCACTGTGATTTTGGCGTGACCTTCAATTCTGGTCACAGGTTCCATTTTCAGTGTAACCATTTATTTACCCTCCTTTTTCACCTTAGCGGGCACAAGAGCCGATGGGAGTGTGTAGTTATAGAAAGTTCCAACTATATCGTCCAGTTGATCGGCTACTTCTTCAGGGTCCACAGTTTTATCGTGTTCCACACCAAAGTCAGAACCGATAGCGCTGATCATTTTGGCACCCTGATCAACCACATTGAAGGTAGGTCCATAACATCCTTGGCACTTTATACCTATGCTGGGGCATTCAGCTCCACAAATGGAAATTGTAGCAGGACCCATACAGACCAGTCCCTGAGGTACAAGGCACATTTCTTCTTCAGGTTCACCCAATTCAAACTGTCGGATGATTTTGTCCATAGCCATTCCTTCTGGTGGTTTTTCTCTAGGACAAACTTCACATAAGTTGGTTGTTGGTATTTCAGGTAGTTCTTCTCCTTTTAAGAGAGCCATGACTATCTGTGCTACCAGATCAGATCTGGGTGGGCAACCAGGTAAGGCTAAATCGACGTCAATAACATCAGTTAGTGGTCTCATTCTACTTTCAAGACGAGGTACTCCTTCACTGGGTATTATTCCTTCATCATTGTGGGTACTTTCGGAGTTTATGTATGCTTCTTGTGTTAGTTCATCTACAGTGTGTAGGTTTGCTAATCCGAAAATTCCGCCATAAACAGCACATGTACCGTAAGCTATGACAACCTTTGCTTTTTCCCTTACTTTTAATGCTAATTCCCGGTTTTCTTCGTTTCGAATTCCGCCGGTTACTATGGCCACATCTACGTCGGTCCACTCATCGTATTTGACGTCCATCAGAACTGGCATGAATTCGAAGTCTGCTAATCCCAGAACATCTACTATGGCTTCGTGTATATCTGCAATAGAGAGTTCACATCCAGAACATACTCCAAGCCAAACGTTTCCTAGTTTAACTTTATCTGCCATTTTAGGCCTCCATTTCTGATTCTTCTGGAGCTTCTAATTGTGCTTTCAGTGGGGATGGGCCCAGAGCGGTTATACGTTCCACCATCATTGTAACGGTGTCTGCAAATTTTTCCCCTTCTGATGCAGATATCCAGTCATGGTGAATCCTTTCTCTTCCGATTCCCAGTCCATCTGCTAATTTGTAGATTAATCTCATTCTTCTGTCGAGTTTGTAGTTTCCTGCGTCGTAGTGGCAGTCTCCATGGTGACAGCCGGCCACAATGACCCCATCAGCACCTTCTCTGAAGGCCTTGAATATAAATTGAGGTTCAATTCTTCCCGAGCACATTACCCGGATGACCCGCACATTTGGAGGATACTGCATCCTTGCGGTTCCTGCAGTGTCTGCTCCACCGTAGGAGCACCAGTTACAACAAAACATCACGATCTTTACATCATCCTCAGCCATTGGCTTTCCTCCTTGCTTTGTCGGTGTACCATATTACTGTACATTATATGCATTAGCGCATAGTTATTATAAAGCTTACTTGAAAAACAATTCCGAAAACTATATATATTATAATACAAAATTGTCGATCCCAAAATGGACTTTAATGCCCCGAATTAGCGTGAAAATAGAATAATATTTTTTAATTGATATATAAACAGTTAATAAATTCTTAATTTATATAATAAATTTTTAAATTACTTTAGTGATTATGTAAAGTTAGATATGAATTGAAATGCAATGATATCCTTTAAACTATTATTAATATCTTAAATGAATTGTTATATCCATTTAAATTACATAATTTCGGTTCATATCAACTTCTTCTAGTATTCTTCTAGTATAGATTACAGGAAAAAATCCATATAAATAAAGAGCACCATATAGATTTATTGTGTATCTTTTAAATTTAGTTAAATAACAAACAACAAATGGTGGTGGTTAAACTGCTACTGGAAATAACTGATCTGGCAGTGGAAGTAAGTGGAAAAGAAATTCTTACAGATGTAGATCTTTATATAGATAAAGGAGAAACTCACGTGCTCCTGGGACCTAATGGAGCAGGGAAAAGTACGCTATTCATGACTCTGCTTGGATTTCCCAAGTATGAAGTGACAAGAGGAGAAATAATCTTTAAAGGAGAAGATATTACCAACCTTTCAACCACAGAAAGAGTAAAAAGAGGATTTGGAGTCAGTTTCCAGAATCCACCATCTATTAGAGGAGTCAAACTAGGTGATCTCCTAAAAATAGAACACGGAGAAACTGATCCAGATAAAGAACTTAGTCCTGAGATGATGGAACTGGTAGAAAAACTTAAATTCAATGAAAAATTCCTGGAAAGAGACGTGAATCTTGGTTTTTCGGGTGGAGAGGTTAAGCGATCTGAAATACTGCAACTACTGGCCCAAAACCCTGATTTTACCATGTTTGATGAGCCGGACTCCGGTGTGGATATTGAAAATGTTGAGCTCTTAGCAGAGGAAATCAACGAACTGCTGGATAAAAATACCAAACCCGGTTTAAGAGAGAAATCCGGGCTTTTAATCACTCATTTAGGATATATACTTAATTTTGTAGCTGCGGATACAGCTCACGTCCTGATGGATGGTAGAATCGCCTGTTCAGGAAACCCAAATGAGATACTGGAAGATATAAGAAAAGAAGGATTTCACGGGTGTGTGGAATGTTGCAAGATTCATTAAAACGTGCCGAGAAAGCTAAAGAAAAAAAAGCACTCTATGGAGAAGACATTGACCTAGAACAGTTCATCAAAGAAGAGGCAGGAGAACATGAACAAGTTTTCAAAGCCAGTGAAGTTCCTAAAAAAGTTCAGGAAACTCTCCTAAAAGTAGGAGTGGACCCCACAGAGGAGGAAAGGTCCGGCACATTCGTCCAGATGGACCAAAGCCAAGTAGTATCAACTATGGCTTCTGAGTCCGTTGAAATTATGGGCATGAATGTGGCTCTAGATAAGTACGGGTGGCTGAAAGATTACATGTGGAAAGCAGTAGCCCCCGATACAGATAAGTACACCGCACAAACTGCTCTCAGAGAATCAGAACAGGGAGGATTTGGAGGATATTTTATTCGATCCCTGCCTGGCTCCAAGGAGGTGTTCCCTCTCCAAGCATGTATGTTCATTGGTGACGAAAAAGTGATGCAAACCGCCCATAATGTAATCATAGCAGAAGAAAACTCCGAATTACACATTATAACAGGATGCGCTACTGGAGAAGATGTTAGCTCTGCTTTGCATGTAGGAGTATCTGAATTTTATCTTAAAAAAGGGGCAAAAATAACCTTTACTATGGTCCATAACTGGGCAGAACAAGTGGATGTAAGGCCACGTACTGGGGTAATGGTTGGTGATAATGCCACTTATATTAGTAACTATATTTTAACCAGCCCCGTTAGGAGTATTCAGTCTTACCCAACTGCTTACTGTACAGGTGAAAACTCTAAGGTAGTTTTCCAGTCCATACTTGGAGGTCAGAAGGATTCTGTACTTGATATGGGTTCCAGGGTACTACTGGAAGGAAAGGGTTCCAGTTCAGAAATGGTGTCTAGGGCAGTTTCCAAGGATCAATCCCAGATTTACTCACGAGGACATCTTGCAGGCAGAACCCAGAATGTTAAAGGACATCTTGAATGCCATGGTTTAGTCCTTTCAGACGATTCTATGATCTACGCAGTTCCTGAGCTCGAAGGGAGTGCTACAGAACTAGAAATGTCCCACGAAGCCGCTGTTGGTAAGATCGCAGAAGAAGAAGTTTTGTATCTGACATCCCGAGGTCTGACTGAAGAAGAAGCCGCATCCATGATCGTCAGGGGATTTTTAAGCATGGACATCACCGGCTTGCCACCAGAACTTGCTGCTGAAACCAAACGCATGTTAGATCAGAGTTTGAAAGGAATGTAACAAAAATATCCCTTTCTTTTTTATTTACATTCTCTTATTTTCCAGTAATTTCTTCTTTCCATTTTAATTCCTTTTAGAAATTATTTTGATCCAAGACTTCATATCTGATTAATAACATAAAAACTAGCATATTTAATATTTAATCAGTTGAGGTGTTTAACATGTATCTGGCAGGAGAAGCTTTAGTTGGAGATGGAGCAGAAGTATCACATATAGACCTTCTGATTGGGGATAAAGAAGGAGCCGTTGGTAAAGCCTTTGCCAATGCTTTGGCAAACCAGGTGGACAGACATACTCCTTTATTTGCAGTTATAACTCCAAATTTAGTGGCTAAACCAATTACCATGCTTGTTCCCAAAGTTAGCATCCGTAATTTAGATGATGCAGTGAAGATGTTTGGACCCGCCCAAAAAGCAGTGGCCATGGCAGTTGTGGAATCTGTGGAAGAAGGAATAATCCCTAGATCAGATTCAGAAGACATTTGCATATTATGCGGAGTTTTCATTCATCCTGAAGCCCAGGACGCTGATAAAATTTACCAGTACAACTATGAAGCCACAAAGATCGCCATAGAACGAGCTTTTAACCAGGACCCGACAATTAATGAAATAATAGCTAAAAAGAACGAAACGGGACATCCTTTCTATAAGTAAGTCCCAATTATTAATTTAAACATACCTTTTTTTTATTCTTTGATAAGAATTGTAATAATTTAATGGATGATTATCCTATTTTTAATCTATTGAAGATGAAAAAATTTCCTAATTTAAAGATAAAAAGGTAGGTTGGAGGATTTTATTCCGATATTATGATGAATTCGCCCACCTTTTCCACTTTGCCAAATGGCACCAGTAAGGTGTCGCCTTTTTGTTTAGAACCTTTAACTGTCACAGTTCTTCCTTTATCTACTTTAATAACCACATCAGTTATTTTACCTGTGCGATCATTTATTATAAGCTCTTCTAACTCACCCAGGATGCGGGCATTGTTAGTAGCGACTTGATAACCCTTAATTTCACTCCAAACTTTTTCTTCCCCTTTTATGAGTTTCCTTTCTTCTTTCTCTACCATAACCTCACCTTCTATAGTTTCCCCAAAGTTTTTCTAAGGATATTATGTCCGCGGGGCTATTAATATTTAATGCCAGTTCTATTTTACCGAGGACTAGAACTTCTTCATCTTGTTCTGTATCCTTCCCCCTTAATATATTTAATCCAGAGGGAACCACTTTTTCCAGCACCAAACTGGGCTTGAGACCATGTTCACAGAAGATCTCCACTGGCACCATCACTGACATGGCTGGTTTGGGTGATTTCTGGTACTCTTCCATCACTTGATCAATAATCGAACCGGTGATTAGTGGAAGATCAGAAGTGATGGTGAGAATTGGTTCATTGGCAAAATCGTCCCGGGAGAGTGCATAGGATAGATCTTCTATATAACCAGCACCAGAAGTGGGTAAAACACTAATTTCATTCTCTTCTGAAACTATTTTTTTAACAAATAGTGCAGTTTCAGGTGTTTGAGGACTGGTGGCTACTACTATTTTATCCACCTGCAAAGAGTCTTGCAGTGCCTCCAGGACATATTGAATCAGAGGTTTGCCCCTTACTTTTATAAGAGGTTTTTCTTCTTCAAAGTTCATTCTGGTGCCCTTTCCACCAGCCATTACCAGTGCTATTACCATATGATAAATTATCAATTATTATATTTTAAATCTTTTTGGTCATGTTTTACAATACTATTCAAGAAAATGTTCAAATAGGTACTGTCTCCATAGGGATTTGCATTTATTAATTAAAACATAGAAATGGAGAGGTGTGTTTTTAAAATTTACCTCATTTATTAATCCATTTAGAAGCCTATTCCTTGGTCACTCCAATCAGAACAGAAAGGGCGAAGAATTCAATGATGTTTAAGAAAAAGATAGGACTGCCCATTCCAGGACCTTTAAAGCCTTCATGAGTTAGTAGAAACCCTGTGAAGAGTGCGTTTTGTATTAGGAGCAGTAAAGCAAAGGCAACCAGTCCGAATGTGAACTTGGATTTGAATTTTCTGTAGCTTCCAATGTACATGTATAATAAGACCAGCAAAAGACAGATGTTAGCAATTCCCAATATTACATCTACTGTAATAAGTTGGGAGTTATCAAAGCCAATCCCCCCAATTCCAGGTTCATGACCCCCTACAGGCCCAGTTCCATTTTGGCCTTGATATCCAGGCCCAAAAGCCCCTCCTGACCCTTTAGATCCTTCTGCTAGCATTTTTTCACCTCTAAACTGATTAATTCTTGTGATTATTATTCAGTTTTCATTTTACCTAAAATGTCCAAGAATGTGGAGTAATTTTCCTCCATTCGATTGGATAAAAAATACATTGCCCCGTATTTTTTTTCTCCAGAAGAGTTAAAGATTATATCATGATCTTCCAATACTTTTATATGGTGTTTGATTGTTTTATAGTCGAGATTTAGTTCTTTTGAAAGTTGATTGACATTATAGGGCCTATCATGAAGGGTTTTGATTATTCTAGCCCTATTAACCCCTCCTTTACTACCGGCTATCAAATACCATAAGATTCTTTTCATGAAAATCACAAATCTCAGGAATAGTGAACAATGTAATAATTGTATTTGTTGAATAATACAAGATTTCCTTCTTTGAATGAATTAAGAGATATAGTTGAGATAAGTTTATGAGTACATGAAAACATGACCCCCCTATATCCTCATCAATGATCAAAGAAACTTATACTCGTGAACTTATTCACCTCTTCTGAAGTTTTCTCCTTTGCCCTAAGATACATGGGCCTCCCTGTCTACCCCCAAGTGGTATGTGGGGTGTTCCCATGGAATTCATACAGCGGGCCATCACTGCTGCACCCAGGGCCAGGGCATCTGAGACAAATAATACATCCTCAAAGTATCCTTTAGCATGTTCTAAAACTAGTTCTGGTTTGCGGCCGGTGATCCCTGCCCTACCTGTGATTCCTAGGATGGATCCTTCTTCAATTACCCCTTCATCATCAGCTTCTTCAATTAATCTTTTGACAATCATGGCACTGACATGGTCCAGGGTGGCAAAAAGGGTGTGCATGTCTGTTGATTCAATTATCTCATGACCAATTTTGGTTAGTTCAGGGACTTCATCTCCCTCTTTACCAATGTCACAACCGATAAGAGTGGTTCCCGCATCGTACGCTGCTTGAGGATCTACGGGCACAGTACCGAAACGTTCTCTGCCTTCAGGGACTTTGCGTATGTCCACATGTTCATGGGCGCGTTTGGCAAATTCTTCTGCGGCTTTCCAGTCAGCTTTCTTGAGTATATCCCTTGTATATAAATCCAGAGCAGCTCCCCCTCGTTTATCAACCTTTTCTGTACCACGGATAATGGAGTCAGCCACTGCCCCTGCCAGTCCACAGAAGTTTCCAATTGTTCTGGCGTATGGTTCATCATTGTTAACGATCCTACCGGCCAGTGTGGTTCCAAAATCCATTGAAACGCAGGGATTCCGGTAATCAATATCAGTCCATTTTGCACCTGCTTTAATACCTGCAGTCACAAGTTCTCCTTCCATTTCATTAGCTACGACGGCTCTTCCGGTTGGGGGAACTACACTTACCACTGCACCGTCAAACATGACCTTGTCCAGTAGGGTGAATTCTCGTAAATTTTTGGGTAAACTTTCCTTGGAAATAGATGGAGACATTTTGCCCGGCGGTATTCCAGCATCCAGACAACCATCTGCCAGAGCAATGATGAGTTCGCCCACCTCCTTGGGGGATGCGAAACCAGCTGTAACTCCTGTTGAGCGAACAACAAAGTCAAGATCATCTTCAATGTTTATCTGGGAACGTTTCACTGATTCCAGGATTGTGTCCTTTACTAGCTCAGATACTGATTCTTTAGTTAGTTCCACATGCCAGACTGTTTCCCCAAAGACCTTTTCACCCTTTTTAGGGGGTCTGATATCCCGGGTCATTTTGACTGTTTTATCCAGAAGATAGGTCTTGCTTGTGTTGAGGTTGGTTGCAGTAAGGATACATTTGGTGGTGGTGTTTCCCAACTCCACTGAAGCCACAACATAATATTCATCAGGACGTAGATTAGCACCGTAGCCCCGTCCCACGGCTTTCTTGGTAAATGGTGCCATTTTGGCATCTTCAATGGTTATGTATCTACTCTTGGCTAAAACGGGTTTAGGGCCCAGACCTAATATTTTCTTTAATAATGACAGAACAATCCCCTCCGAATTGATATAAATCCAAATTATTAGTTTTATAACTTTGTAAAATAGGTTTTATCTAAAATAGTTATAAATCTTGTGAAATTAAATTCCCGATTTTTACAATGATAAAGATGGAAAATTGGTAATTAAAAGAGAAAATATTAAAAAAATGTGTAATTAATTAACAGTCCGAACCAGAAGAATGGTACAGGGAGCAGAATGAACCACTTTCTCGGATACACTCCCTAACAGATGTTTATCTACTATACTTTTTCCAGTGCCCATCACTATTACATCCACATTCTCATCATTGGCAGTTTTTACTATTTCGTCTGCTGGGTTGCCCTCAGCCATTATAGGTTTGAATTTTATTCCTGATGATTGAGATTTTTCAAATGCTTTTTCCATGTCATGAAGGATTTCTTCCCCTCTCTTTTTTAATTCAGCAATCATCATTTCTTTTACTTTTTTAGGGGTTAAAAAGGGGACGGAAGTTTCAACCACATAAATAAATAACACTTCAGCGTCTTTGTCGCTTAAAATATTTAATGTGTTTTCGATAATTTCATCCATGTATTCGCCCATGGTAGCAACTAATATCTTTTTATACATTTTTATCAACCCTATGAAAGTACGAATAATCTAATTACAACATATGTTATGTAAGTTAACAATAATATAATGCCCCCAGTCCTATTTAATTTACCTTTGCCCATTTTTATTAATGCCATTAACAATACTGTCACAAAGATCATAAACGGCGCATCAAAAGTTAGAGAGATTTTATCAACAGGCACACTTAGCAATAATGCAGGAACTCCTATTCCAATTAGGATATTGAATGTATTACTTCCAAGCACAGTTCCAATGGAAAGGTCATGGAGTCCTTTCATGGCAGAGGTGAGAGTCACTACCAGTTCCGGTATACTGGTACCAACTGCAAGGACAAATAATCCCATTACCATCTCAGGTATGCCGAAAATGTTACCGAGTTCATCAGCACTGAACACTAAAAGCCGACAGCCCAATATTAATCCAGCCAAACCGAGGATAACGTAGGAGACTGTTTTTTTGTTAACCGCCTTTTCTTTTTTATCAGATTTTTCAACTACATCTTTTTTAATGCCGGATTCTAGAGTATTCTTATCTTGTTCTTGGTGGCTTTTTTCATCTTTCTGACTAATCTCATCACTATGTTTTCTCTGAGCTTTTATTAAAATCCATAAATAGAAACAGTATGCAACGATCATTACTAATGCTGCAGGCCAATTGATATCCCCAAAAAACATGAAAAACAGGAGAATTAGACCTGTGCCTAACATCATCAACCAATCTCTTGTCAGACCTTGGTTATTTGTGCGGATTAATCCTGCAACAGTGGCAGATATCCCCAGAATACCTGCTATGTTCCAAATATTTGAACCTATTACTGTTCCCACACCTAAATCCGCACTACCGGTCAATGTTGCGATCATTGCTGATCCAAACTCTGGAAGGGAAGTTCCTATGGCTGATGCTGTCACTCCTAGAATTATTTGGGATATCCCTAAAGCTCCACCTATCTCTACAATGCTGTCAACAAATATATCAGCTGATTTTATTACTATGATCAATGAAATTGCCAATAAGCCTATTAATGCGATTATCATCAACAATATATCACCGGCATAAGGTTTCCGTTTGCCACTATATATATTTTTTTGATTCCACCAACTATTATGGTGATGATCATAAAATATTTTTAAGCTGTCAAAAACACTATGAACTCGCAGATTATTAAATACAATTTTTATTTGTTAAACTTTGCTATAACATGGAAATAATCTATAAAAATAATTGTCATATTTAAACAAAACCCATTTTTGCAGAATTAGATTTGATTATTCTAATTAAAAAAAAAATAGAATTTATAGGCGTTTTTACGCCTATAACAGTTTGAAGAATGGGTGTTCTTCGATTGGTTCTGTTCCAATATCTTTGGCTGCTTCAGCCATGAAGATATCAGCCATACCACAAGCAGGGAATGCCATTTTTGCGTTTTCGATAGGACCGAATAGTACGAAGTCTCCTCCAACAGCTTGCTGGATTAGGTTGGATCCTACGTCACAAACAGGCCATGCTTCTGGGTGTTCTTTTTTGTATCCTCGTAGCCAGTCCCATGCAGATGGTACGTTGTGAATACCACTTCCCACAGGTAGTCCCCATTTGCTTTTAACAGCATATGAGGTTCTGAGGGCTGGTCCTGCACCCTGACCTAATGGAGTTATAGCAACATCCATGAATGGTTTGGTGATTCCACATTCTTCAGCCATTTGCATTAGTCCTTTGTCTATAGCACTTCCACCAGTTTCCCAGATGTCTATTTTACCTTCTACACCAGGTGCCATTGGGTTGAATCCAAGAACTATAGATGCAGATATATCAGTGTCTGCAACAGCCTGAAGTTCATCCGCTTCGGAAGCCATGTTTATGGAGTTGTAGATTGCTCTTTCAGCCAGACCTGCTTCCTGGGCGTATTTTGCACCGGCAACTTTAGCGTCTGCTGATGTTGAATCAATCATGAATGGTGCCTCACAAGCCTCACCCACAAATTCCAGGTATTTGACCATTGCTTCGGCAGTTGCACCGAAAGTCTGGACGATACATGGGTTTCCAGTGACGTCCTGCATTTCTAGCATAGTGTTTATCAGGGCTTCGGCTTTGTCTTTGTCAAAAGTTCCTGCTTTTTCATCTTCTATAATGCTGTGTCCACCATAAAATATGGTTCCAGCTAAAACTGTGGGGTATTCGCCTGGCTGCCCACCTACGTTGACACCAGCTACATCTAAAACCACTTGTTCCTTGTCAAACCTTATCATACGTAAACCTCCTTATTAGGATCTCCAATAGCAAGTTAGGATATTCCTCCAAGAGCAGTTAGGATCAATCCTACTTTCACTATATTAAATACTACAAACAGGATTATTAATCCTATTATAATTCCGTATAAAATACCAATATCCCTACCAACTTGCTGACCAACTCTTTGATTCATTTCACCCCAGGTGAATTCAACCTTTTCATCCATTTCGTCGAGTCTTTCGTTAGCTTTGTTAAATTC
>MTKZ01125507.1_pt1 | contig 34575 bp, 23 predicted proteins | sample 1042781 | NCBI WGS metagenome assembly MTKZ01 (sample SAMN06212207, study PRJNA360539) | anaerobic digester metagenome | biome: Wastewater treatment plant; material: sludge; isolation source: anaerobic digester fed with sludge from wastewater treatment plant | place: Denmark: WWTP Viborg ...
AATTGCTGGACCAGTGCCCCAAGCCGCGCGAACCGGTCATTCTCGACCTGCTTCGCCAGGGCGAAACTATGAACGTGATCGCGCCTTCCAAGATCGGCAAATCCTGGCTGGTGCTCTCGCTGGCGATGGCTGTGGCCACCGGCCGCCCCTGGCTGGATACGTTCAAGACCGTCCCCGGCCGCGTGCTGATTCTCGATAACGAGCTGCATCGCGAGACGATCGCCTATCGCGTGCCACAGGTGGCCGCGGCTCTCCAGATCGGACGTGACGAGATTGGGCAGATGATCTGCATCGAGAGCCTGCGCGGCCGGCTGCTCGACATCTTCGCCATGCGCCCCTACTTCGACGTCCTCGAGCCCGGGCGCTTCAGCATGATCGTGCTCGATGCCTCCTACCGCTTCATGCCCCGCGGCATGGACGAGAACGACAACGGCACGATGGCCGCCATCTACAACCTGATCGATGCCTTTGCCGATCGTCTGCACTGCTGTTTCGTCATCATCCACCACACCACCAAGGGCAACCAGAGCGCCAAATCGGTCACAGACGTGGGTGCGGGGGCCGGCAGCCAGAGCCGGGCCGCGGACACGCACCTCGTCATGCGACCCCACGAAGAGCCACACGCGGTCGTGCTGGACGCCGCGGCACGGTCGTGGCCTCCGATCCAGCCGCTCGTACTGCGCTGGGAGTTCCCCGTGTGGAGGCCGGCCTACGACCTCGATCCCCGCGCCTTGCGCAGCGAGAAGCCAAAGCGGCGCCAGGAAGCGATGGTGCGCGATGGGCCGATGCTGCCGGATTGGACGGTCGAGCAGTTCGTGGAGGCGTTCATCTCCGACGTACCGGCGTCCCAGGCGGAGATTCGGGAGGCCGCCAAAGGTGAACCTGGGCTGTCCTGGCGGCGCGTGGCGGACATGCTGGAGGTCGCGACATCCAAGGGGTTGGTCAATCGCTGGGACACGGGCCGGGCACATCGGGCCATGTACGCCACCGTTCCGCAGCCAGCCGGCGAGGAGATTGAATCATGAAACTCCCTGTTTTCGCTCGTGCGCGCACTCGCTCGAGCGCTTCGCCGAAGCGCTCAAGCGACGCTCCAAGGGGTCGGAGAGGTTTCGCTCGTGCGCGCGCGCACCNNAGCCGCGGGTGGCAATCGAGTTTGTTGCGCGTGTCCGAGGCCCCGTAAACGCCCACACGACGCGAACGGGGCCACCGTGGCGCGTTTGGCGGGCGGGATGGTAGCCCAGGCCGCGTGGCCCAACGTGGGCCGCCCGGCGGGAACCGACAAGGAGGTCAGAGCATGCAGATCGAAATGCGGCCATTGGCCGACATCAAACCGTACGAGCAGAACCCCCGAATCAATGACGCGGCCGTCGACGCCGTGGCGGAGTCGATCCGGCGGTTTGGGTTACCGTGCGACTGCCATGATCATGACGCGTCTGTCTCCTTCAAGGCTCGATGTTGGGCCGGTTTGCGACCATGAACACGCTTAGCCCGCCCGTGTAGACACGCCACTGGTCCGGGTCAACCGCACCCGGATTTGAGGGATCTGGCGCGGCGATCGGCGATCCGAGATTGATCAGCATTTTGTAGCGGCCCGCGACCGGGGGATGGAAACCATCCGGGCCATAGTTCCCGTCCGGGTCTTCGGCTCGGTCGCCGACTGCGTTCCACGCGTCCGTATCTTCAACACCGTGGCAGCCCAGGGGTGGCCGGTCGATGTCGAATCCTGCTGATTCAAACGTGTACTCGTTGTACCAGCTCTCCTCGAAGTCCGAGGCAATTCCTGCTCCGCTGAAGACGGCTATGGCAACCTGTGATGCAACCGGGGGCGCGAACGTGAACGGCGAGGTCGCCTTCACCCATAGCCCATGAGCCGGCCGCAGCCAATACGTGTCCGGGTCGACCGGCGGGCCGCTGGTTGGGAAATCCAGATCCAGGAAGGCGTTCGAGGATGCGTCGTACATCGCGATGTGGGCCAACTCGCCGGCCGCGTTGCTCCCGAACATCATGTCCCACGTCCGTGGATCCTGCGCCCCTGATCCTATCAGGTTCCATCCGGTCTGCAGGTCCACCGTCGGCTCTGTCGTTGCTTCCGCATAGTTGCTGGGCACAAGCAGCGTGGTCGCCTCGGATACCTTGACCCAGTAGCCGTTGCCCGCATGCAGCTCGATCGTGTCATTGAGCTCTGGGGGGAAGGGCGGCGCGATATACCAATCCCAGGGGTCCAGCCCATCCCCCGTATAGCTATAGACCTGTTCCAGAATTCCCGCCGCAATCAGTGGTCCCAGCACACCTTCCAGCGTCGGGTCCGCTGGCTCGAGTGGAATGCAAACCAAGTTCCAACCCGCCTCGAGCGCAATCTCCACGGAACACATTGTGCGCTCGTCCCCGGCTCCTGCGTTCGGCATCGAAGGAGCGACGAGCAACGCTGTCGCGGACAGAATTAGCAGAATCATGCATCACCTCCGTCTAATCACCTGCGGCCGGGCTCAAGATAGCGCCAGCACCTGCATTCAGTCAACCAGCTCCTGTACCTGGACCTGGCATATATCGCCATAAATATTAATGATGTTCCGTTTTATGCCCTCTGCTATTCGGGGGGCCATACCGCCCGAGCCGTCGACTGCGTGTTGGTCGTGTTGACATCGTATTGCGAAGCGCTCTTGCCCCCCATATCATACTCATTGGACTCAGCGAATTCCTCCATTGCCCTTAGTCCCGCCTTCACCTCTGCGCCCGTGAATGACACCTCCACAGAGAATCCTCCGCCGAGGCTAATGTCTGCCGTGTACTCCACGTCATCTATTAGGTTTTCCAGGATGCTGTCTACGTCGAGCCCTGATTTTGTTGGGTCAGGGACACTCACCATCAGTTCAATCCCCGGCGCCGGGAACTGGTTCTGCGCGAACACGTCAAACTGAGCAGATGCCTCAGGAGAATAATTCCAGTCCTTGCTCCCGAGGTTGTAGGCTATCTTGTGGGCGCCCTGAAGAGGACCTAGTGCATACTCAGACGTACCGTAGATCTCCTTGTCGCCGCTCCAGCCAACGCCAATCTCCACTTCGCCCTTTACACTTAATTTCTTAAAGAGTGCTTGTCCAAGCTCAAAGGATGCCCTTGCTGAAGCGCCTTCAGTGCTAATCTTAAGATCAATCGGTGTTACGTCGACCTTAGAACCCGCACACACTTTCTTATAGCTTGCTTTCCATCCAAATCCGATATCCCATAACCCATTCGGATCTATCCGGCTTATAGGACTATTTATTACATATGAGTATAGGTTAAGCCGTTGGGGATAGCCAAAGAGCGTGAAAGCTCGTTTTCCATGGAGCCGGCTTAGGTGGCCCCACACAGGATCAGCGTTAAGGAAGTGAGCTGTAGTGGGATCGTAGAAGCGGTTGAGGTAATAGTAAAGGTCCGTTCCAGAGTCTAGCTCGTGCCCTGTAAACTGATAGTGTGAAGTCGAGCCAGGGGCGCCTGTGTCGTGTTCATTATGTGTTCTTCCAAAAGGGTAATATAGGTATTCTGAGATGATCTCCCCGGCGGAGTCCGATACCGTATTGGTTGATCCAAGGTAATCACCATGGTAGAAGGCTATCAACGGTGGATCACCTGAAGCAGGGTTCAATGTCGTCGGCTGTTCGCAAACAAGCCAACAGCCGTTGCCAGCATGCATGCCTTTCAGCGTGTTGATGAACGGCGGAGCGGCAGAGAAAAAATGCTGCCAACCGAAGTCCAGAGATGGATATGTCCAGATCGAGTCGATCGCAGGGTACAGTGTCTCCAGTTCCGTCGCGGTGCGTGGAGCGAATCCCGGAAAACCGACAAGCATTGCTGTGTCGGAAGGGAGTTGAACCGAAGTCAAGCTGACAGGCCCCTCGAGCCGCCATTCGAACGGCTCTGCCATGTAGAGCCAGTAGCCGCGATTCGGTAACATGTCGGTCAGCGTATTGTCACCGGCGCCCGGGACGTACCTGGTGTATGTGCTGCCGTTATGGCCAAAGACAGCAGAGCAGTTGTCGTTGAGGTCGGTTAGCAGGATGGCCGGGTCGTCCGTACCGGGATCGACCTGGAAGCTGATCAGATTCCAGCCTTCAACGAGCGGGATACGCTGCGTAACCATGTCGGGCGGGTTGATCATCCCGTCCACGCGGGCCAGGCGGGTGTCGCCGGCGAAGACGTAGTTGAGCATCTGGCCGTCACGGATTTCGCTGAGCTTGCTGATATAGGTGGTCTGGATGCCGTCCACCCGCTTGATCACGCGGCGGCCAGTGTAGTCGTACAGGTAGCGGATCTCCGGGGTCGGCTGACCGGCGATCTCAACTTTGCCGAGTCGGTCCGCGAAGTCGTACGTGTAGATGTCGCCATCATTATTGGTCATGTTGCCGTTGGCGTCGTAGTCGAAAGCCCGCTGCTGAGTGCCATTGTCCGCCAATGTCAGGGCGTGTGGGCCGGGCGGGTCGCCGGGGCCCCGGCCGATGCGGTTGAACGTCCCGGCCACCCCGCCGCTGAACATGGAGCCGATGTGCTCCTCGGGATGGGTGGGGTCGGAACTGAGCTTCTTGGCCATATTGCCCAGGCGGTCGTAATCGAACTCCTGCGACCAGCCAACGCCGTCGGCCTGCTGGAGGCGGTACAGGTTGTCCATGAGGTAGCCGGCAGTCTGGCTGCGCGGGTCGCCGGGCGGCAGCGGCCGGGCGTCGTTGATGGCGGTGATGTTGTCCGCCTGGTCGTAGAGGTAGTTGAGGTCCTGGAGCACCTCGACTGCCCCCTGGGTGAACAGGCGGTTGAGCCGCAGGCGAGGATCGTAGGTGTAGCTGGTGACCACACCGTTGCCCAACGGCCAACTCTGCTTCTGGCCGGAAGGGTAATAGGTAGCCTGGTTCAGGAAGCCGGGAATGGTCCGCAGCAATCCGCGGGCGTCGTACTCGTAGCGGACCACGCCACCATCCGGATAGATGATCTGGTAGACTCGGCCGAGGCTGTCGGCGTAGCTGACGGTCGCGTAATCCTTCGTGCCGCCTTCGATCTGGCTGATCCGTTTGACCACCGTCTCCGGATTGGTCCGCATGTCGTAGCTGAGGAACTCGGCACCAGTCAGGTCCTCCACCCAGGCGAGTTTGCCCTTGAGGTTGCGTAGTTCCGGGTGATCGGCATCGGGCTGGTCGTAGTGATACGCCACGTCCGGCGTGCGGTGCAGGCTGAGCGGGCTTGCATCGTCGAGATAGTCCTCGGTCAGCAGTCTGTTTGCGCCGTCGTACATGTAGACGATTTGCTGGCCCTTGGCGTCAACGGTGTTCAGCAGATTGCCGGCCGGGTCGAAGGTGTAGGTCATGTGGCCGCGATCGAGGTCGTTCATGAAAATCCGCCGGCCGAGGCCATCGTACCGCATGTACTTGATGTTGCCCTTGGCGTCTTCGATCTCGGCGAGCCGGTCGGGCAGCGCATAGCGGTACTTCGTGATGAAGGTACCCGAATCGGCGACGGAGAGCGTTTCTACCTCCTGGACCTCAGTCAAGCGGTCGAGGCCGTCGTACACCAGGGTCTTCGGCGTGCCGTAATGGGGGCTACCTGGATTGGTATCCTCGCCGTCATATTCCTTGACGCTCAGTGGCAGATACGTCCTGGTAGCAATGGCATTCGAGTTCGCGTCGTCGGCCGGGCTGATCGTCTCGATGACGCGAGCGGTCGCGTCGAAGGTAGTTACTGTGGCCGGCAGATCACTGGCTGGCGCGGACCAGCTTCCGTCACCACCGGCAGGAGGCTGAAACACTTTCCAGGGCTGGCCTCGAGAGTTATACAGCGTCACTTCCGTCATTGCCGGCCCGCCGGCCTCGAACGTTCCCAGCTTGCGACCCAGGCCATCGAAGAACACGGCCGTAACAACATCGGGGGAATCGCCCTGGTTTGCATGCGCGATTGTGCTGATGCTGCTGATCGGGGCGCCCAGGTCGTAAATGTACGTGTGGGTCACGGCGTCAGGATCGTCGCCGGGAAGCGACCCGGTCTTCAGACGTCCGAACTCGTCGTACGTGTACGTCGATACGTGATCATTGAAGTCCGAGATGGTCAGCGGTTTGCCGAAACCGTAGTGGTAAGTCGCTCTGACAACAAGGTCTGGGCTGCCGTCGCCGAGCACGATCGTCTCGGTGATCGGGAACTTATGCTGCACCGGGTCGTACTCGATGATTCGGTCGTTCTCGTTTGCGTCGCGCAAAGTCGTGGGGTTGCCGTATTCATCAAACTGCTGGCGTAGCGTGTCGACCTTGCCGGTTGGATCGCGCGGATCCCCGATGGCAAAGGACCGCTCGGTCAGTGGTGGCACGGTTCCGCCGGAGATGCATGACTCCGTACGGTGCAGGTTGCCGGTTGATCCCACTTCGCCCAGCGCCAGGCCCACAAACGGTTGGCCGTCGTAGTAGTTGCGGACTTCGGAAACGAATGCCCCGGCCGGTCCGCCATCCGTCTGGAATGTACGGCTCACGCGGTCAACGATCCAATCAGCCCCGTTGCGCGCGTACTCGTAGCCGGTATACAAGTCGTCGTCGGAATTGCTCACGTCGCCGGACTTCGCTTCGAAGATTACCTGACCCAGCGGATCCAGGTCAGATTGGGTCTGCGTCTGCTTATGCTGGGCCGGGTCGGCCAGGCGCTCGATGATGGTCCGTTCCGTAAGCGTCCGCACCGCATGCCGGACGACGCGGCCGTCGGTTGTTCGATAACAACTCCCGATGAGATTCGCCAACGCACCGCCATCCGTGGTGCAGAGGTCACGCACGACCCACGTGGCTTGCGCACGCTCGAATATGTCCTCGTCCGGCGCAGGCAGACCACCCGCGCTCGAGTCATCCGGATCGGTCGCCGTGGACTCCCGCCACAGTTCCGCGCCCTTGAGGGACTCCTCCTCTCTTCCCTCCCATGGCGTGTATTCGTCGGTATTCCCATTGCCATTGTTGTCGATGCCGTCGGGTGCGCCCGTGTGGAACGCATAACGTGTTACCAGCGTGGGGATGCGCGGCTCGCACGGGGTGACGCCGCACTGCTCGCAGAAGTAGTCGTCGCCCCGCTCGATCTGCTTGACGAAAGCGAAACCCTGGAATTGCCGTTCTAATGGATCGTAATAGCCGTCGCGATAAACGTAGTCCGTCACATACACGTCGCCGGCATCGCCGAGATTGCAGAAACCATCCATGTCCAGTCCGATGGAGGTCGCCGTTCGCGAAACGACGGGCACGGGAAAGGGCACAGACGTGGTCCACGGCACGCCGGCGATCGCCGCATCCACGTAGAAGTCGGTCGTGCTGCGGTAGCTGATCTGCGTGTCTCGTCCGTATCCGTTATCGATGGCACTCAGCGTGTTGTAGAACGCGGAGCCGCCGACGAGTTGTCCCAGGTCCACGATTCGGAGGCGTGGGGAGGCGTTGGAATCCGCGTAGATCAGGTCGGTCGTTCCGTTGCCGTTCATATCGGCCCAGCGGATGACCATGTTCGGGTTGAACTGGGCCGGCAGGTCGGTGATCACGCGCTTGTTTGACCAGGTGTCGCTGCCGAGATTCAGCCAGTACCATAAGTCTCCACCACTGGCCCGCTCAACGATCAGATCATCCACACCGTCCCCGTTGATGTCCTGCAGTCTCGCTCGTTCCAGCTGTCCCCCCGGGCCGCCGGACAGCACTTCGTCGGGAATCAAGACCTCGATCGCAGCGTCGAAGGTGCCGTGCCCCAGGCTCGGGCAGTACGCCACGCGCGTGGAAGTGACCTTGGCGACATCGCTCAGTCGATCGCCGTTCAGGTCAGCGAACTGGACGCCGACGTCGGAGAACTGGATGACCTGATCGTTGTATATGGCGCCGTCGACGAACATCCGGGCGCCGTACTCGCCGTCACCGAGGTTGAACCAGATTGCGTAACCCGTAGACAGGCTCTGCACCACGTCCATGGGCTTGTCGAAGTCGAGGTCGGCCGTACGAACGCCGGCCGAGTCGAACGGCGCCGGGGGTGGCGGATCCGGGACTTCCATGGCCTGCCGCGCGGACCATCCCAGCGAGCCCGTGTTGAGGAAGTAATACACATCGCCGAACGCCGTCGTATACACCAGGTCCGCCAGGCTGTCACCATCCATGTCAGCCAGGTGCACGCGGTTTTCCGACAGGTCGCGCTGCCAGGCCAGCCCGTCGGGGCTCGCCACTTCCTCCGGAGCCAGCTGGAATTGCACCACCCGATTGCCTTCAGGGCCCTGTACGCCCTCGTTTACATAAGCGCGGTGAGCACCGCCGCCGAAGAACGTCTGCAGCAAGTCCGGCAGTCCATCGGCGTTCAGGTCAACCAGCTCCACAAGCGAGCTGTCCACTACGGTGCTCGGCTCACCGATACAGCCGATGATCTGATTGGCGGCCGACACGGTTTCTGGCGGCTCGAAAGTGTTATAGGCGAAGGTGGTAGGCGGCAGGGAACTGGTTCCATCATCGCCGAACTGCGTGATGCGTGAAAGCAGGGACCAATGTGGATGCGTGTCGTAGTCGAGATCATAGCGGCGGATCAGGGCACCTCCATACGAGACGTCCACTCCGCTCAGTCGCTTCGTCGTCCGAATCTCAAACCCGCTGCGGTAGTCTTTGAACCAGTCGGGGCGGCTCTCGTATGCCAACACCGCCGCGTAGCAGAGCGACCAGGGGCCCGAGCCAGGACCATACCGGATTTGCGTAAAGAATTTCTGGTTGATGGCGTCCGGAAACGTGCCGTACTCGTACTCAAGCACGTTGCCGTGCGTGTCGGTCGACCGCTCGAGGTGCCAGGCGTAGATTCGGCCACTCGCCGCGTCCACAATCCTAGCCGCGGCCGTCAGGCCGAAGTCCAGCCTGGTCCCGTCCTTCCGGTGGGCTTCCCAATGATCACCGCAGCGTCGGTAGCGGATGAACGAGCCCTGTATCTTCGCCAGGTAATAGCGATTGTCCGGCGATTGGCAGTCCGTGGCGAGGCCGGGGCACTCCGTCGGCCCGCCGAGTGGCACCAATTCCTCTCCGTCCGATCCAAGGAAGACATCGACTTCGTCGGGCTCATCAACGGTGCCGTCGTGGTCGTCATCGATGCTGTTAGGCCCATCGACATACCGGGGGACCCCCTTGTCTGTTCGACGCCGAATCGCCGGGGTGCTGAGGTTCCAACCGATCCCGACTGGTCCTCCTCCGCTGCCGCTGTCGTAGGTCAGCGACAGCGAGGGGGTGTGGCCCGCGATCCCTGCGGGCAACGCGATGTTGACGGTGTAGCGAGCCATCCCCGTGTTCAGCATCGGCTGGAACGACTCGCCCAAACCCTCCAGCGATCCGGGGCCGGAGGGCACAGAGATCGCGTTCGGGGATACTCCGTTTTTGTCTGCCCCATGCACGTCGAATGCAGCGGCGAGTACTCCGACGAGGACAAGGCCGTTCACGAGATGTCTGGCCAACAGCTGCATGCTATTCCTCCGCTGTGGCGGTTACCTCGATTTCATTCCAGGCTCGGTTCCCGGAGGCAGTCCATCCTGGGCTGACGACTCTCCAGAAATCTGCTCCTCGTCGCCCTCTGTCTTGCCACTTTTGGTGGGATTCGCGTAGGCGTAGGTGTCAAACAGGAGCTTGATGTCAGTAACACCGTTTTCGTCATACCCTCCGCCCGGCAGCGGTGTGCCGTGGATGAAGCGGGCGATTCCCTCTGCAGGATCTCCCAGCAGTACCTGTCCCGGGATCACCAGCAGCCATTTCGTATTCCAGACCGTTCGGCCGACCAGTTCACTGCTGCTCAGCATGTCCGCAGGGTCAAACACCGGGTTGGTGATGACCTCGAAGTCCGAGAGCTTGCGGATCAAACCGACATTGCTGCCTCCGTTCGCGAAGTTGCCTTCCCACGGGCGCCAGTTCGGACTTCCGAACCCGGTAAGCGTGATCGGCATCGGGTAGATCTGGTCAATGACTTCCCACGAACGAACCGGAGCCGGCGTACCCACCAGCGGCACGCGCATCACGTACTCGCCTGCCGGAATCAGATAACCATACGGCGTGGCGGCCATCTGCGATGTGTTGTAGTTGTCGAACCATAGACCGACGCGACGAATCTTGGTCGTGAATCGGGTCGGAGAATACTGGCCGTCGTTGGCTCCTAATGGCCACCCGAAGAAATTGAGCCCGGGCTGAATCGTGGTATCGAAGGGTATGACAATCCCGGGGGACGGCGAGCCGCCGACGAACCACGCCGCCACGTTCGACAGGCCCATGGCATCCTCAACGTCACGCAAGTCTGCCACGACGCAGCTCTGCAGAGTATCCCGCCAATGCTGATGGTTCGCCGTTCCGCTCGTTGGAATCCGGAACAGCTCCCACCTGAGTGAAAAACGCCGGCTTTCCTGAAACGGGTTGTCGAAGTGAATGGCCTCGTCGACCCAACCCCATATCAAGTCGAGCTGCTTCATTGCCTCCGCCAAGCCGCCTCCACCATCCTGCGGTTCACCGCCGACCATCGTGCCCAGGGTGCGGGCCTTGATCACTCGATCCAGGAACTCGTCCGGATTGCCCGTAGTGGTTCCGAGCAGGTTTGTCTCGTAGTCAAAGGCCTTAGCCGTCAGGTACACGTACCGGGCCGCGAAATCGAACTGGGCCCGGTACTTCTGAAGGCGGTCGTTTTTGAGAATCCGGAAGGCTACATCCTTGTAGCGATAGCCGCGGATCCGGTCCGCGGTTTGCCTGCGGATGCGATCCCGGTCTTCCAGCAACTGAAGCCCCCGCGCGACAGCCGCGCGATAACGGCCTGCCGCCTGCATGGCCGCCTCGCGTGCGGTCAGGGCTTGGATCGTATACAAAGGTATCTGGCGAACGAGCTGTTGAAGCTGAATCGCCTCCTGGAGCTGCGTAAGGTCCATCTCTGCGCAAAAGAGGCGAATCTGATTCTGCGCCTCCATTTCTTCTTTAGCTTGTTGGGCGTTCAAGATGGCTATGTCGAGGCCGTTGGCTGTTTCCTCAAATTGCATCTGTGCGATGGCAGCAGAATAATAAATTGCATAGCGCATAGAGAAAGTTGGATCAACCACCAACCCGGCGACCGTAGGAAGGCCTTTGCTCACCGCTGCCGCGAGAAGTCCCACTCCGCGCGATGCCAATTGCAGCCTCAATTGCAGCGCACGCAGATTCCGGATCTTGTCGTTCAGACTCTCCCGCGTGTTGTTCGCATCGTTGAGGATATAGATCTTGGTGGCTTCAAGGTTGTAGTATGCTTGCAGAATCTCGGCTTGGTCCTCAATTTGTGCGTGCAGCTCCTCGATCCGCGCCAATGCTTCCTTGACACGCGTTTCCGCCTGGAACAGCTCGGAACGCGCCAATTGGATTTCACCGGGCGCCTGTCGCTGGGTCCAGCCGGCGGGTTTGATGAGCCCACTGCCATCCATCGCAATGTGGAATGGGATCGTGCGTGGATCTTGCTTCTCCAAGGTCCCGTCTTCATTGACCGTAGTTTCGACCACAAGGATCTGACGCACTTCGACCTCCGGTTGAGGCATGCCCGTCAGGGCCGCCGTATCCACGTAATCGAAGTGGTAGATGTCAGGTACGCTGTAATCACCAACGTACGCCGGGTCCTGCGGATACGGATAGCCGAAGACCTCGATCAGGCGACTCTTGAAGTCCGCCTCTGCGTTGGCGATCTGGTCTTCGAAGAGATCGACCTCATCCTGCTGTTCACGCAGGCGATGCCCCGCCTCATTCGCCCATTCAAGGATCTGCTTCGTGTTCACCAGGGCCTGCTTGGCTCGGTCATAATACTGCTCGAAATGTGTTTGCGAATTGGGCGGATCGAGCAAGTTCGGGTCGATATGGAAAGGCACAACAGTCCGGACCAGGCCAAGAGGGTCCAGCCCGGTGTCCACCAGGTCGATCTCCTGCTGGACACCGGCCAGGTTCGCTGAGATGTCGGCCAGCTCGAGCACGTCCTCGCGAACGGTCAACTGCTGCTCGTCGGTCACGTCCCAGATCTCCAGCAGGCACAGGTCGCCGCCAAATGGCCCAGTGGCCCGCTGAACGATCTCGATGTAGCCGCATTGGCCCGATTCTTCGGCCGCCAGGTCGATGCAAGAGGTCAGGACGATCTCCGGCGATTCGACGGCATCCAGGAACGTGGGGCCGTTCACTGGGTCTTCGGCCGGTGGCGGAAGGATGGGCCTGGGAACGCCGATACTAATGCCGACACGCCAGTACTGTCCTGCTTCGTGCTCCGTTGCAGGCAGCAACGGGATCGCCTGGGGGACGCCCGTCTGGTCGGGTACCTTGACGTCAAGGGCCGTCACGTGGGTGATCCGCGCCAGCCTCAGCCCGCAAAGCCTGAGGTCGGGAGGATCAGCGCCTCCGCCCGTGGCCGACTGCGCGGTCACGGCCAGCACCCCCTCGGGCTGCACCGTAACCATCATGGCCTCGGCGATCTGAGGTGATAAATCGGCGGGAGCGGAGTCGGCGTTTATGACAACGGTCGTCCCCTGCGGGCTGGACACCTGCATGGCAAGACCATGATGGGATGGGGCGTAGATCGTCAGTTCGTAGCTACCTTCCGGAATACCCGCCAATTGGAACGTCCAGGTTGCACCTGCAGGAAGCCGAAGGTGGTCGCCGAAGACCGCCCCCAGCAGGCCTGCTGTGTTGCCGTCGAATTCGTCGGTTACATTCGGGATGGCCGCGGTGGTGAACTGAAGACCCGGATCGTCCGGGTTGTGGTGCACTAACGGCTTAGTGCCACCAGTTGTGAAGAACGCGGCGTCAACCGTATCCCAGTCCTGTTGGACCAGGCCGTCGATCATCTTGGGGCCAAAGTCGATCCGGGCCAGCTCCTCCGGCGCCGGGAAGCCGCCGGCGGCCACAAACTTGTACTTGCCGACGGGCAGGTTAATGCGGAACCGGATTTCACCGTTGTTTTCCGCACCAATATACTGATCGTAGATCTTGTCGAGACCAGTGAACACGGACCCGCTGTTGGGCGTCTCATCAAGCTCCGGTATTTCCGATGAGCCGTCCGGCCGAATGTAGCCATCACCGCCGTAGATGGGATCCCCGCCCGCGTAGCAGGTGCCGCCCGGCAGGCAGTCCGCGTCTCCATTGGCAGGGTTGCAGGGCTGACCGTCGTGGTCACCACCCAGGCAAGTGCTCTCAGTGGTACCCGCTATCTCTGCATAGAATCCGCTGCCGCCCTGCACCACCTTGGTGTAGTTGGCGCTTGCCACACACGTCCCCCCGGATGGGCAATCGGGGAAGTACGAGGCGGGCTCACAGACCCCCCCGTTGGAATTACAGTCGTTGTCGGGGTCGTACGGATCGCACAGTTCCCCGTGATTGGCCCCCCCAAAGCACTGCGCCTGGGCGTTCCCAAGGTCGCAGGCGCCCCCGTGGTTAGTGCCGCCGACGCACTCTGATGCATCGTTAGTCGTCGGTCGGGTGAATTCGTCGGCCCCGAACGCAAACAGCGAAATCAACTCCGGTTCGAGCGAGAAACCGTTGGAGGTCGCGGGCGTGATCGCACTACACACCGCCCAATCGAGATACGCCGCCAGGCCAGCCCGCGTGCCCCAGTCATACACCGACCAGGCCGCATCGCCCGATTCCTGGTAGTTCTGAAGCTGTTGTGACGGATCCGACGTGTATTGGTCACGGAACGTCAATGCAACGATATCCTGTCCGGTCTTGGCTTTGGCAGCTGCTACCTTCGCAAACGTTCTCGTGTGCGAGAAATCCACCTCCACGGGCACTCCGCCGACGTCTATGTGCTCCGCGGCGTCAATCCATTCGAAGCTCTCGTCGCGCAAGAGCGCGTAGAAGTACCGGGTTGACGTCAGGTAGTGTCCCCAGGCGTCGCCGTGGCCCTGCGGGAAATTCGTCTGGGCTTTGATCACCGGGCTTTCGCCCATGGGCGGCAGATTCGCGATGTTGTAGTTGACAGCGTAGGCGGGATAGAGATCGGTCGCCTCCGTGTTCCAGCGAAGCCGGTTGTACACGGGTCCTTCGCTGACCTCACTTTCCATGTTACGCCCGCGCAGCAGGGCCAGTTCCTCGGCGAGCAGGTCGGGCACCATATTCTCAAAACTGAACATGACGGCTGGATCGACATCACCGGCAGAGCCGATGGTGGGGTCCACCGAGTCGGCATAGGCCTCGTTGCCCAGCAACGTGTACAGCTGGGCCAGCTTGCCGGCCGCCAGCAGCAGAGCCTGATTGGCAGAGGAGTAGTTGATCCCCTGCGGCTCCGCGGCATCAATGCTCAGCATCCGGCCCCGGGCGTACACTTCCGTGAGAATCTGTATGAGGCCGACCGAGTTGAGGTTCGCCGGATCGCAGTTCATGGCGATCGTGTCTTCGTACCGCTCGCCGGCCTGGGCGATCGCGTTGACATAGGTCTGCCCCGCGCCCGTATGAAACGCGTTCAGACGAAACTCGGCCATGTTAAAGGCCAGTACCACTCGCTTGAGCCAACCCTCCTTTAGCTGCGGCTCCGTCCATTCGCTGTATCTGCCCGGGTAGTCGTCGGGGTTCTTGGCGGACCCGATGCAGAGAGCGTTGTCGCAGAATGGGTCCTCCATACAGGAGGGGTCCTCGCACAGGCAGGGGTTGTTGTCGGGACAGGCGGCGTACCCCTTGTATCGCACGCGGTAGTAGCGATCGGTGAGCGTGGCAATCCCCGGTCCTTCGATGGTGAACGTGGGCCCGTTCGGGTCGATATCGTCCACGATGCAGTGCCAGCCGCCCTCGCCATCCTGTGTGTCCGACCACACCCACTCAAAGTAGAAATTGTCACAAGCGCTTTCCCCGCCACCGCAATCGCCGGCAAAGCGGAGCCGGATCTTCTCATCAAACGGATAAGCTAGGCTCTTGTCGGACGTCCATTCGATTGGGTCCTCCGCGTTCTCCCGGGGCAGGGGGTATTCGACGATAATGCGGCCCTGCCATGGGGGACACCCCACCCGGATCACCTCGACGGATACCGGCAGATCCATGCAGCTTGCGTCACCCTGAAGGCCGAGCGTGGCCCACCCCTCCTGCACATTGAGGTTGGCCGCGCTGAAGATCTTCGTGGCCGGGCCGGTGAGCGTGGGCCCTTCGGGACCCGCTCCATCCGGATCTGGGACCACCACCAACTCACCATCGACTTCTTCCAGCAGGTCCGCGCCGGGCTCGTTGTGCAGGACCTCCACGCTGCACTGGGTGCTGCGATCACGCGACTCGCCAACATTCATCACGGTATAGCCGGTAGGGTTGTCCATGCTCTGCGGGGCCGACGGCCATCCGGCATAGATCTGCCAGTTCGGATCGTCGAGCTGGTTGTTTCCCAACCAGTTGTAGCAGACGTCGCCGACTTTCTCGGCCCAGTGTACGGTGATCGCCCCGTCCCGCCTGGGCCACCAGCTGCCCTTGTGGTCCTCCCAGTGGTACACTTCGTTCGGGTCGCCGAGGATCTGAGAGTAGAACGTGGCCCCACCCGTGGGTTGGCAGGATTGCCCTGGATGGTTCAGCGGGAATGGCGGCTGGATCAACGTTCCTACGGGCAGGCAGGCATCAACCGGATTGCTCGCGTCCACGCACAAGACACCTTCACAGTCCTCATCGGTTGAACAGAATTGCGTTGAGCCCTCACACACCCGACACGGTTCCGGGTCTCCGCGCGTGACACGAATAACCTCGAACTTCAGCCTGCGAAAGCCATTCAACGCCTGATCATTATCATCGTCATAGCCGAGCAGAATCCACGGATGGCTGCGGGAGGCAACAGCCGCCGGGTAGGTTGGATAGAGGCTGGTTCCATCGCGTGTGGCGTATAGGCGCTGGTAATCGGCGACACCGAGCATGATCGACCGCTCGTCGTTGGCGGGATAGCACTCGCCAGGGTGGCATTGATCATCAGTCGAAACGTCGCAGACGTTCTCGTTGAAGATGAACTGATTGCGATAATGGCCGAAGTTAAAGCCCGGATCGTCGATGTCCAGCCCTTGCTGCGTCCGGATGACGAGTGTGCGGTGTTCGTTGGGAAGAGGCAATTCATCATCGGCCACGGGCGTGTCGGGCCAATACGCTTTGTATTCCTGTGTGTACCAGGGTTCCTGCACACAGGCGTTGTTCCACCAACTCTTCCAGGTAATCCGGAAGTTCTCATGGTCTGGAACGGCATGCCCGTGTACGGCGTAAACGCGACCGAGGCTGGGGTCATCCTCGTCCATGTTCGGCCGCACTGTGCCCAGCATCCACGCCGGCCCGTGATCGATACTGGGGAAACAGTCGGTGCCCCCAGTCTGAGAGAACACACCAGGCCGCATGTAGCGATCATCGCCGTAGAGCTTTTTGTTCAGGGGGTACGGCGGCTCCAAGTGTTGGCCCACATACGCAATGGTAAATAGCTCACCGAGAGCTATCTTGTAGCACTTGAACTTCAACACTCCCCCTTGATAGTACTTCAGCAGTGCCCCTGNNCGGCTCGCATGCATCGCCCATCCCATTCTCATCCGTGTCTTCCTGACCCTCGTTCGGGACTGTCGGGCAGTTGTCAAGACAATCCACCACCGTGTCGCCGTCAGAGTCCTCGGCATACCGAAGGGCGAAAACCCGCTTTTCGCCGATTCCGGGAGTCTCGTCCGATGCCTGGGAGAGATAAACGAACGCGTGCTCTGTGTTGCGATTCGGCGCCGCGTCAAAGACCGCCGCGCGCACGTTATGCTGTGCGTCCATGTCGCTGCCATAATTGATGCCGGCGGGCAGCGGCGCGCCCTGGCCGTCCGCAATGGTGATTGTCTCGTGCTCTCTCGGCCACTTGGTATTGTATGTCTGCCCGGCGTAGATCACGGCGCCTTCGTTGACGGCGTACAGAGTGTTCGTATCTTCATCAATCCAACCATCTGACGAGTCATCGAAATCGTTGGTGTTCACGTTGTAGGCGACGACGTCTCCCACACAAAGGCCAAGGTCTTCGTGGCCGTATTTCCAGAGGGCCATATCATCGTTGCCCTGAACGACCTCACTCCGGCCAGCAATGATGAGGTGACCATTGTTCTCCAGGCGGATCGCGCTGCCAACGTCGTCCCCGTCTCCCCCCGTCGCGAGGTAGCCAGTCAACTCGCCAGTGCTCGCGTCATACTTCCAGAGGGCCATGTCCAAATCGCCAGCGGATGACCAGCTTTGCCCGGCTACATAAACGCTGTCACAGTCACGGGTCAGGTCGATGCCCCAATCGCTTCCATTTCCTCCAGCCGCATTGTTGTGGACTACGGCCCCGCCGGTGTCGCAGACTCCGACAAAGTCGCCAAAGCAAAGATCGATCTGGCCATCGTCCTTGAACTTCCAGATGACCATGTCGTAGGTGCCGGCAGCGTTGCTGCGCCCCGTGACGTGAAGGCTGCCCGTGCCCTTCAGAGTGATACCATATGCATCGTCCCGGCCCTTCCCAAGCACATCCGGCGCATGAGCGACGCCGTTTGTGCCGAAGTCCGCGTCCAGTTGTTGCCCATCTGGAGGAAGCTTCCACACAACGGTGTCATACGTGCCATCCGCCGCCCAGCTACTGCCTGCCACGTAGATGTTGTCGAGGTCGTCGAGCACCACGGCCCGCCCGTAGTCGTTCTGATTTCCGCCCGCGGCGTTGTTGTGAACGAAGAAACCCCCCGTGCCGAAAGAGGTCGGGGCGCCCGTTTCGCCGTCCAGCTTCCAGACGCCCATGTCTGCAGTCGTCACGGAGCTATAACCCGCGACGATAAGATCACCAGCGCTGTCGATCGCGAGTCCGTAGGCAACCTCGTCGCCCAGGCCACCGGCGGGCAACGAGCTGACGGCGATTCCGTTCAAGCCAAAGTTGACATCGAGTTCCAGGACACCACTGACGCTACGCAGCTTCCACACGACCATGTCCTGCCCTTGGAGGAACGTGCCGTCGCTGTAGCCCGCGACGTACACACTCCCATCTGCCCCTAGGGCGATCGCTTGAGCCTGGTCGTGGCCCTCACCACCAGCCGCGCTGTCGTTGACGAAGACATCCAGCAGATTGCCCTGGGCGTTATATAGCCACACGGCCATATCCCAGTTGCTGGGCAGACCGACGTGCATTCCCCAGCTTGCTCCCGCAACGTAGATATTGCNNCAAGCCGTCGTGGTCTACCGCGACATCGAATCCCTGGTCGTCACCACCTCCGCCCGCCGCGTCGCCATGAAGCCTGGGGCCGTCCCAAGGGTCCGTTACGTCCAGGGATTGCCCGTGCGCCTTGCCTGCGCCCGCGAGCAGTAGCACGCCGACGAGGAAGGCAATCCAAGAAAGATGGAGGTTTCGTGTGGAGACGACTCCCCGTGCACGCCAGAATGGAATGGTCTTCTCGGTCTTCATCGCTTACTCCCCGTCGTTGAGCACGCCGACACGCGACACGCGCCAAAGGTAGAAGTTTCCACCCACTTCCACGTGCCGGGTCTGACTTTCCGGCTGATCATCGTTCGGGCTGATAACTCCACGAATGACTTCCCTGTAATGACCGCCCACAACATAATCTCCCCAACCGGGCGGCTCGGAATAGTCCGAGCCCTGTGGATCAGTCGATGTGAACTCCAGCGTAATGCGACGTGAGAATTCGTACCCGCCCAGAGCGTCCGGCACCACGTCAGGGTGACCATGATCGGGATGGTACCGGTGCATGAACGGATTGAGCGGGTGGGTCGCCGGCATGAGAACGATCCCCTCCAACACTCCGTTGAACGCACCAGTCAGCGGCACATCCTCGTGGAGAACAGTGCTGGTCGTGCGGAAGGAGAATAGCCGACCGTCCCGCAGAGCGCCGGGGGAGTAATTGGCTGGATTGCCCGTAGAAGTCACCAGGACCGACCGCCCGGGGACGATTACCTCGCCATAATCGGGAGCACCCGGATTGTCCTGAATCACACCCTCCTTCCACATCACCGACGCCTGGCGAAGCAGCGTGACTTGGCGTTGTTGCTGAGCATCCTCGTCAGACACATGGAGAATCAGCGGGATGATCGTCTCGGGGGCCTCCCCCATATTGCCCACACCACGCCCGGCGCTGTTCAACGTCGCGCGGCCGACCCACAACCCTTGCGGCCCTTCGATGCCGATGGTCACTGGCAACAGGCGGCGATATCCGGCGCCGTCGGTGACCACGAGCGATTGCTCGTAATTGTCGGCGGGCTGNNCGGCCAAATCCCGGCCGGCTCCCCGGGGTCCGTCGTGTCGAAGTACTCCATCGGAACGGACGCCCCCGAACCCAACTCGACCGTAATCGTCCGCGCATCGGCCCGCAGGTTACGGATGGAGAGCACCTGCTCCACGATTCCGATGGGAAACTCCAGGCCTGCGGCCGGGAGCCCGGGAAGGTCAACCGGTCCGCTGTAGTCACTGAAGGAAGTCGAGAACACCCATTGGGCACGACCGCGGCTGATCGTCTCGCTTGCCTTGTTGACTTGAACGAGCGCTCCATCAACCGGCACTCGGAATGCTTTCGCGTCCGCACTGCTATGCGCCGGAGACGGGCTAAGGTAGGTCTGGAAGGTCGGTGGACTGCCTGAGTCGACAAACAGCCCCTGCAACGTATATGCATGTGGCGCCCAGTTCAGCGGTTCCGCCGACGTAGTCCCTGTAATCGTCCAGGTGGCAGGCGCCGCTGCCCTGATGAGATATCCTCGACCGGCGTGCAGGGTAAACAGGTTTGAAATAACCGGCTGCTCACCCTCGGAAGCAACATACACTCGCCAGCCGAGTTGCGCGACCGGATCGTTCTCCCCCTGGTTGCCCGAGAACCGGTTTTCGTATGTCCACACGGACACGACCGGCAGCGAGCCGAATTGCTTATGACACTCAGGGTCTACCGGGTCGATCTCCAGGAACACGGTGTTCCATCCCTGGACGAGTTGAACAATCTGCTGTTCGGCGGCCCTCGCAGTCTCCGACCACAGCAGGAAAAGCAATGCCAGCACGGCGACCCGGCTCGCGATCTGAAGTTGGTGCCTCATCGTTTGTCCTCTTCGTAAACAGAACATGGCGACCTGCTCCTCGTCTCCTTTACCCCATTTGACCCCGATGATGCACTCCCGGGCGACAGATGTCAGCCAACTCTCTGAACTCGCCTGAGCAGCAGCCGCAGTCGCACCGGAAGTCATTCCACTCTGCCTGTGCATCATGCTCTCTCGCTGGCATTCCAATCGTGTCAGCCAGTAGCGATTGGATCTCAGTCATCTCGATTCCGCACCGCGCGAGGGCGAAGTCGACGCGGTGCCGCACAAAGCGGTGCTGGTCCTGCCGGGGCGAGCATCGCGCCGACACACCACAGCACGCCCCGGAACCACTGGCATCGATGCGTTTCACCGTACATGGTTCAATCCTCTGCTTTCGGAACAGCCTGCAGCCCTCTTTCAGCTTTCCTGCACTGCCAGACTGTCTCATGCGGTGCAGTTGGTAGACTTCGTCAAGACTCTGGAACACGCGCCAGCGAGATTCGCCCGCAACTCACGCTGACCGTGCCCAGCCATCCAACATGTCGCGTATCATGTGCCTGCTCCCCACGGCCTTCCTTCTCACGCCGATTGCCTCAGAAAGAGTCTGGCCCCCAGCCCGGTGACAACATACTGCTCTGCCTCGAATAATCGTGTCTGTCACAGCCCATGCGGATACCCCGTGTCTGTCTTGGACACCCACACGCTCACGTTGTATGCGGCAGCCGTCGGAGTTATCCTCAGCGTCCATGGTCCAGCCCCTGATCCCTGAGCGGTAAAGGTCGCGGTCGGCATTCCATAGGACGGCGCCACTTCAGCAACCTTGATTGCGGTGGAACCATGCCACGTGGCGGCGACCATGACCAGGTAGTACGTGCATTTATTCGGTTCCAGCACATGCGATACGACAACGCTGTACAACGCCGCGAGGGGGTAGTTACTCTCATCAATCACATGGGGAACACCTGTTGGGATGTTCTCGTGCAGTGACGTCAGAACTCGCAGGGTCCCGTTGGTAACGTCCAACCGCTCCCGCGGGTTCGTGGTTCCAATCCCGACGTTGCCCGACGCTTTGTCCAGCATCAACCCCGCGCGCGAGCCGCTGACCAGATACATGTCGTCCATGGAATGCAGCACCAGATCCCGGTCTGACCACAGCGACGCCGTATCCGCAGAGTCGAACTCCTCGGGTGCATTAAAGTGAAGCCCGGACCCCGTCGAGCCATATGCGGCCAAGTGCACGCGACTGCCGCTGTCTGAGTTGTGCACGACGGCGGCTGTGTATTCAGGGGATGCCGTTTCCGTAAGTAGCGGAACGATAGCCGTTGGGCCGCCGGAGACGTGGAGGGGCACCTCCGGCGTTTCCGTGCCGATGCCGACGTTGCCGTCCGCCGCTACGGTCACGGCCGGAGTGAACGTCCCGGGAATCACGAGTTGTTTGGCGCGGTCGCTGTCCGCGGCATGCGCGGCCTCGTCCGCCGCGGCAGCGTGTAATGCCTCTTTGGCCCGGTCGCTGTCGGCAGCGTAGATCGTCGGGATAATCTGCTGCCGCGGAACCATCTCCGGACCGCCATCCACGCTGATCCCGATGTATCGCGGCGCGTCGAACGTCAGGCTCCCAAAGGACGTCGTCCCGCCCAGCATGATATTGACCAACCCCTTGCTCACCGGCACGCTCGTGTGCGTCTCGGTCCACAAGGGGCTGCCCTGCGTCGGATCGTCGTATACGCGGAAGGCCAGATCATGCATGCCCTCCACCGGCCGACCCGCCGTGTCCGTCAGGTACGCCTGAAACGGAATCAGCCGTGGGGCATCGCTGCGCCCGCCGCCGCTGGCCCCGGACACAAGCGGCCTCTCGGCCCCACGCGCCGACGGGTTCGGCTGTGGCCCCGACCCGCCCGTCACAACGGCTTCGCCTGATCCAGCCTGGGCCCGGGACTGCGTGGTCACCGCCTGCACGAGCAACGCCCCGAGAACGCCGCCCAGCAAGCCAAGCCAGAAGGACTGGCTCCTCATTGCCCGTCGCATCGCAAGACCCTCCACATCTCGGCTTCAGGACCTCGACAATCAGAACACAAGAATCCCTCCGCCGTGATCAAACGCGAATATGCAATTGCCGACGACTGCGCCAGCTTCCTCCTCGTGTTCGGGCAAATGCAGATCCGCGCCACCGGATCCCAGCCGCTGCCTGCTANNCCTGCTATGCTGCCCTCCCAGAAACCCGTACTGGGCAAAACGCTCGTCATAATTCGTCCCCGATGCCTTGCCGCCCTAGAAAAACCCATACAACGTTCGGATCTTTGAGACGTGGACATCCGCCGTCTCTGAAGGTCGCACCAGCAGCTGCAAATTTCCGCCAACAAGACCAGTGGAGAACTCTGCCGAAATCAGAGGGTTACCGACGTAGACAGACCCTAAGACAGTCTGAACCCGTCCAGCATTGCTGCCCATGAACATGACCAAGTACATGTGTCGACGGCCCCAATCAACGGAGCTTTCCACGACAACCATATACAGCCCGGCCACCGAGTGCGACTGCGTTTCGATTATCGCCCAGTCGGTCGCCGGAACATTGTCAAACGTCTTCCGTACGGTGATGCCGTCATTCTCAACGTGAAGCTTCGATTCTGGGCCTGTCGTGCCAATCCCAACATTGCCGGAGAAGTCCGCGCTGCCGGCGACGGATAGCCTGTTGGTGGGGCTGACCGTCCCAATGCCGACATTGCCGGAAGTGTCAATCACCATGCGTGTGCCGCCGTTGGCATCCTCGATGCCAAAGTTGCCCGGCGCGCCATACCATGCCCCTCCACCAAGACCGACTTCCCACTGGTTGGTCTGTCCTTGGTCCTCCTGTTTCACGATAACCTGAGAACGAGCCGCCATGCTGCTCTCGGTCGCGACAAGGGCAGGGCCCTCGGCATTTCGCACAAGAAGTCTCGTGTAGGAGTCCGGCGTGGCCGTTCCAATCCCGACGTTGCCATTCGTTGCCACGGTCACAGCCGGAGTGAACGTCCCGGGGATAACAAGCTGCTTGGCCCGGTCGCTGTCGGCCGCATAGATCGTCGGGATGATCTGCTGCCGCGGGACCATCTCCACCCCGCCGTCCACGCTGATCCCGACGTATCGCGGCGCGTCGAACGTCAGGCTCCCGAACGGCGTCGTCCCGCCCAGGATGACGTTCACCAGCCCCTTGGTCACCGGCACACTACTGTGCGTCTCAGTCCACAGAGGGCTGCCCTGCGTTGGATCTTCGTACAGCTCAAAATCCAGCGTGTGCTGACCCTCCAGCGGCCGGCCCGCCGCATCCGTCAGGTATGCCTGAAACGGGATCAGCCGTGGCGCGTCGCTGCGCCCGCCGGCCTTCAGACTCGTTTCACTCGTGGCCACGGCGGACTGCCCCATGGCCCAAGGCAGATTGGAAACCAGTTGCAGCAGCCCGAAGCACATCAGACAACCCAACGCGCCCATCCAAAACGCACGATCTTTCACTGCTCGAGGCATTTTGTTCCAACCTTCCTTCTTCTCATGCAGCCCTGCCGGGTCGCAATCTCATGATCACCTGCTGACGTCCAGTCCCGGCCGTGCGTCGTTTCGATCCTTTGCATCCTGCTCCCGCGTCTACGCATCTGACCTGGAGAAGGCTTCAAAGAACTCGTACCTTTGAAACATACACGTTTGCTGTCTCTGACGGTCGTATCTTCAACTTCGATACCGTGCCGGACTCCAGGACGTGGTCAAACTCGGCTGTTATCTTGTAGTAGCCGTCAATGAATACCTCACCGAGAACGGCGTGATTGACGCCGTTGCTGTTACCGCTGAAGAGAACCAGGTAGGTGCATTGACGACCGGTCGCGTTGCCCAGCACGCAAACCGTATAGAGCCCGGAGGCGAAACCGGGCTTCTCCTCAATGGTTGTCCACTGACCTTCGGGAGCAAAGAACCACTCTCGCACCGTGATGCCGCNNGCACCGTGATGCCGCCATTCTCAATATGAAGCGTCGATTGCGGACTTGCCGTGCCAATCCCGACACTGCCGGAGAAGTCCGCGCTGCCGGCGACGGATAGCCTGTTCGTGGGGCTGACCGTCCCAATGCCGACGTTGCCGCCTTCCACGTTGAGCAGAACGTTTCCCCCGTCCCCGTTGAGGAAAAGGTCCGCAACCACGCCGTTGTTGCGCGCCATGATCTCATTGTTGTCCATGGCCAGGTTCGTCCCGTCCGACGGTCCTAGCTGCAGGTAGCCGCCTACCTCCGGCTCAACGTCTGTCCCATCCAGGATGTGGGCCCGTACGTGAGGATCCGTCGTTCCAATCCCGACGCTTCCGTTCGCCGCCACGGTCACGGCCGGAGTGAACGTCCCGGGAATGACGAGCTGCTTGGCCCGATCGCTGTCGGCCGCGTAGATCGTCGGGATGACCTGCTGCCGCGGCACCATCTCCACCCCGCCGTCCACGCTGATCCCGACGTACCGCGGCAGGTCGAACGTCAGGCTCCCGAACGGCGTCGTCCCGCCCAGAATGACATTCACCAGCCCCTTGCTCAGCGGTACGCTGAGGTGCGTCTCGCTCCACAACATGCCGCCCTGCGTCGGATCGTCGTATACGCGGAAGGCCAAATCATGCGTGCCCTCCACCGGCCGGCCGGCCGTATCCGTCAGGTACGCCTGAAACGGAATCAGCCGCTCAGCGACGCGTGTTTCACGCTGCTCAAGACCGTCGCGCGCCTGGGCGCCGGCCAGGGGCGAGACGCTCACGATCTGCAGGAGAGCACAGCCCACAAAGCACGCGCACACGCCAAGCCAAAAGGAACCACGCGTTCTGTCTGCCCTCATCGCACCGCCTCCTCGCACCGCGCCTGGTCAAAGCCCTGTGGCGTGCCACGCCCGAGTCTCACTTTATTCGAACGACATAGTGCAGCGCCACGTAGCTGGGCACCGTGTCGATCGTTCGGCTTGCCGCGCCGCCAGCGGCACAAGTCGCCGTATGCGCGTGTCCCCCGGTTGTGGAGCAGGGATGGAAGTGCTCACCCGCGCTGTTCGTCAAGTGCCAGTAATGGCCGATGATTAACGTGAATCCCGCAGTGTAGTAAGCATTGCGCGTTCCTGTGGGATTACCCAGGCCAAAGGGGGCCGTATGATCCACCTCCAAGCCAACGCCGTCGCCCATTGTGGATGTCTCGTGCTTGTGGCTACCGGTGGATCCGATCGTGTGCCAATGCTCGCCCCCACTGGCAACACTGATGCTGTGCGTATGCGCGGCGATGTTCCAGTCGTCGCTGTCCGCACCACCCTTCTGACCAACGGGTTCGCTGCCCGCTGGCCCCCGGGCCACGCGTCCGCGCAGGTCGGGTAGCGTCTGGCCGTCCAGCGGCGAGGTGGGATCGTTGAGCACGGATCCGTCACAGACACGCCAGTTCTCGGGCAGAGCGTTTGGGTCTCCGAAGTAGCAGATTACGCCTCCGATGGGAACGATTTCGATCGAATTCGCCCAGAAGCCGCCCGGGCTGCCGCCGAGCCGGCTGGCATCCGCCGCGTGGATTGCCGACAGCACTTGCTGCCGCGGCTCCAGTTCCGCCCCGCCGTTCACGCTGATCCCGATGTACCTGGCCGAATCAAACGTCAGGTCGTCTGGAATCGGATTGTCCACGACGCTGCCCAGGATGACGTTGACCATCCCTTTGTTCACCGGCACGGCAGTACGCGGATCTTCCCACTCGTAATTCTCGTCGCCTAGTTGAGCGTAGACACGAAAAGTCAGGTCGTATTGCCCCTCCATGGGGCGGCCGGCCGCGTCGGTGAGGTAGCCTTGGAATGGAATCAAACGGGGCGTATTCGCCCGGGAGCCGGTCTCACGCACCGGCGTCCGCGCAGCGTCAGTCGCAAGGNNGCGGTTTGCGTGACGAGCGCATGATTCAGCAAGCAGCCGACCGTGACGCCGAGCAGCCCCATCCAGAACGAGCGATCTCGTATAGCTTTCGCCATGCTTCCAGCCTCTCAATTGACTCATTCCTTATCACATTGGTTCCCTCCACTGCATCATCACTTGATTCGGATAATATAATGCAGCGCCACGTAGCGAGGGACTGTGTTGACCGTACCGCCAGCCGCTCCTGCATTCGCGCATGCTGCGGAATGCGAATGTGCGCCGGAAGCGACGCAGGTATGAGCGTGGTTGCCCGCACTATTTGTGAGGTGCCAGTAGCCGGACCCAACTCCCGAGACACTAAATCCGAATGTGTTCGTGGAGACATAGCCGCCCGTGCCAAACGGATGGCTATCGTCCACCATCAACGAACCGTCGCCCTGACCGAAGACCGTGGTTTCATGCTTATGTTCACCTGCTGCTGAGATTGTGTGTTGGTGCTGTCCTGCACTCGACACGCTAATTCCGTGCGAATGGTCTGGCACATACCAGGAATCCGTGTCGCTTCCGCCGCTGTTCGCGCCCTGTGCCGGAATGTCACGGTTATTATCCGATTCACCACGGGCGAAACCGGCCCGCATGTCTGGCACCGTAATCCCATTCAATGGTGACTCAACATCGTTGATCGTGCGACCGTCACACAATGTCCAGTTCGACGGGAGGGTCGCCGGATTGCCGAACCAAGATGTGACCGTACCGATGGGGACGATTTCGATCGAATTGCACCGAAATCCAGCCGGGCTACCTCCTAGACGCTCCGCGTCGATCGCATGCAACGCAGGAATAATCTGCTGGCGGGGCTGCATCTCGTCCTCACCATCCACGCGAACCCCCACATACTTCGCCGTATCAAACGCCAGGTAGTCGGGAACCGGATTCCCCGCAACGCTGCCGAGAATGACGTTCACCATCCCTTTGTGCACGGGCACGGCAGTATGCGGATCTTCCCACTCGTAATTCTCGTCGCCTAGTTGAGCGTAGACACGAAAAGTCAGGTTGCAGACCCCCTCCAGCGGCCGGCCCTCCGCGTCCGTCAGGTACGCCTGAAACGGAATCAGCCGCGGGGCGTCGCTGCGAGGCCCGGTTTTGTCCACTGCAACCGGCTCAGTCTCAATCCGAAGGTTGGGTNNTTGTGGGTGGCAATCCGGCGTCGGTGCTCGGCTCTCCCCGGGCTTTGGTCTGCGTGATCAGGCCCTGCGTGAGCAAGCAGCCGACCACCACGCCGAAGACTCCCATCCAGAATGATCTGTCTCGAATGATTACTGCCATGGATCTGACTCCCGCCGTTGTATCCAGAAACGCACTCACGATGGAGCGTTTTGAGGTGCCGCCTTTGTGGTTCCGCCGCCGCTCATGGTTTCTCCCAAGCCGTCGCGCTTACCGTTTAGCCTGCTTGGGTTTCCGGCATGTGAACGCCCAGCCGATCAGCCACCACGAAGTCCACAGCCCCTCGAGAAGGAGTACCTCCAAACCGCTGGCCGTTGAGGGTTGGCTAGCTCCCGATAAATGCATCCTGGAAGATTGCGAAATCATCCAGGTCGACGTCGACATCGCGATCCATGTCCGACATGTTGAAATGCTCGGGCGTACAACTTCCCGGAGGAGTGCCTACCTCCGGGCCGGCCAGGCATTCAACGAAAACAAGGAAGTCGCCGAGGTCTACGTCGCCATCGTTGTCAAAATCCCCAGGTCCAAGATGGAGGTTCAGAATCTGACCACGGCCCGCGATCACCAACTGGGCAACTTGTGACGCCGGCCCGCTCCCCTGCTGAACAAAGATGCGTGCTGTCTGTCCGATCAGCGCGGCGTTGCGGCTCTGCGTGCTTCCATCGGCGACCGATTCCAGGCGCAACCTGAGGACATAAAGGTCACCTGCTGCTGGATTATCGCCCATGTGGTAGGTGCCAACGGGGTCTGGCGCCTCATCGACGCGGGCAATGACGGTGACGTCATCCGTTGCGCCGATCGGATTGCCGTCAACCCAGACCCTGCCGTACAAGATGGCGTCCGGCTCGGGTATCCCCGCAAAAACCACGAGTGTTCCCGCGCACACGGCGAGGACGAACGTGACTACAGTCTTGGGTCTCAAATGCATGGTGCAGCCTCCGTTGTATAGTCTGGCCAATCGAGCATCGCAGTGAATGCCCCGTGGGCCCCTCCTTTGTGGGCACTGGCGGCATGCTCTGAAGCGCTCGGTCTGTGCGGCGCCTAGAGAAGTGAACACGACAGATAATTCGCTCCAGGTTACAGACTTGTGCCGTGAACTACAATCGTGAAAAAAAATGACTTCCAGATCAGCGCCACAGTCCGCGAGTCAGGGCTGCACCTCAACAAACCTGGCAGTGAGAAATCGAGCGTTTCTCGCGTCCGCGGATTGACGACTGAGTGCGCATTCAGCCGGTGCGATCGGACAGGGACCCGGGTACACCACAGACGCAACCCAAGTCGAGACAAAAGAATAGCCTACAATAGTTTCAGCCGACGCCTCCAACGATTCTTCCATGCCACGTCGATTTGTCAGCTTGCTGAGCAGGCTGTCTCAAGTGCAACTGAATTCACTCGATGCGTGTGCGATGCTCAAAGCCGAGAGAGGCCGGAGCGTCTTTGGCAGCGGATCATCCGTAGAAATACGTACACCCGCGATTCCTGCCTGAGGGATTTGTGTGAGTTGTTCCGCGCTGAATCGGCACACCGCGCGTCGTTGAGCTGGAGAACGAATGGGGAGAGGATAATCGGATGGATGAGTGCCGCTTGGCACCAAACAGGGACACACTTGTATTGCGTCGGCATGCTAAGACCATTGGGTGACTCCCTCCTTCGCCGTTATCCTCCACTCAGAGTGGCACTCCCGGCGTCTGCCGATGTGTTTGCTCCGCGAGGGGCAGGTTCCACCGTCTGCGAGCAGCCCCAGCGGATCCACGAACCGCGCCGGGTCGCTTTCGAAGGCTTCGTAGAGGTTCCCCCCATCCACGTAGCCCTTCCGGTCCCGCTGGAGGAAGCGTCCGTGGCGGAGGTGGAAATACCGCGCGCGGGAGGTCTGGAGCGACAAGGCCGACGCACTGCTCCCTTTCACCCCAGGCCGGCGGAACAAGACCAAGCGGAACAGCACCGGCTACGGCCTGCCGAACGCCGCCCGCAAGATCGTGTCGCAGGGCGGAAGCATTCATTTTGACAGTCAGGAGGGGCGNNGAACCTGCTGCGCTGGATGCGCAAGCGCGAGGATGGCCAGCGCCCGCCAGTCATCATCATGACAGGCCAGACCGGCGCCTGCGTGGACCTCACGCGTGAGCTGACCGAGAACGACGCCCGCGAGTTCATCGCCAAACACGATACTTCACCTAGCACGCGACTCACCGCGCGTACGCCAGACCTCCCCAATGGCCAATCTCGCGATTACCGCGATCGCCCTGGGGTAGGGCTTGTACTTGCGGCCGAAGATGATCCTATCTCATCGGTAGACTTGCAGTTTGCTGGACTCGATATTATCTCGGGAGACTGCCGAACGGACCGTTCCCCCATCCGCCCGAGCGATGCCGCAGAGCAAACTGTAGTGCGTCGTACGGAGGCGTACAACTGAGGTCATTCGAAGGTCGTGCGACACCTCCTGCCCGTTCGACATCATCTCTTCACGGTTCCAGCGCACGGGGTCAATCATGACGTCCGCGTGGCGATTCGGGCAAGGTATTCGAGGATGTGTCCGATCGCCAGGGAGAATAGCCCGAGCAACGCCAGGGACGAACCGGGGACGAGGGTCAACGCCAAGACTGACACGGCCAGCTCGAAGGGCATGCCGCGCAGGTCTTTCCAATCCACCTGCCAGAAAGTGAACAGCTGCGCGAGAATTGCGACGATGAAGAGGATCCACGCGACCGTGGCCATGACGCGGCCGAGGCCGGAGTGAGTGAACGAGAAGCGCAGTACGGGGTGTCGTTCGATCGCCCTTCGATTGACGCTCGCGGCCGCTACGGCCATGGCATATGTCTCATCCTGAGAGCCGGCGGAGGGCGAGGGCGAGAACCGGCGCGATGCTGGTGGACCCATGCTGGGAGGCGGGGGTGGCGGTGGAGCCGACACGGGTGCGGGTTGGCTGTCGCCGCCGCCGGCGGCTGGCTGAGGGATCCGAATGGTCGCACCGCAGTGCTTGCATCGAGCCGATCTGTCCGCAAACTCCTTCGGGGCCTGAAGCGTGGCCTTGCAGGCGGGACAGGGAAAGCTGATCGACATGTTTCCATCTCCCGGCGGAACAGCGCAGGATGCGCCTTCCGCGTATCTCAAATAGCCTTCGGTGGTTCCTTTTGGGTCGCGTTCGTTCCGTTCAGGTTGTGCTCGATGATCACTGAGTCGCACTCAATCCAATACACCACTGGCCTGCGTACGAGATCCAGGTCGTAGATTTCCTTACCGTTGGCAAACTCGATGTGCGCGGAAGTTCCCTCGGCGCCGGTGGTCAAACTAGAGATGTCAGCCTCGCTGAGCTGGTCGGTCAGCACTATCTGCCCAATCCGGGTGACTGCAGGTCCGGGCTCGATCCCCGCTTCGTACGCCGGACTGTCGGGGAAGACCGTGTCAACGCACCATCGGCCATCCCGGAGCGCCAGGGTAAAGCCGAATCCAATCTCGTGGACAGCTTTACGTTCGATCTTGAGGGTAGCGCCAAGCTTTGCCTGTGAAGCCAGGGCAGCAAGCTGTTTGGTGACCAGAACTCCGATCTCTTGATCACTGATGGTTTGCGCGGGCGCTACGTGGATGTCAAACGAGTATCGAAGCTCCGCCTGCACGCATTCGGGGCTCGCCGAATACCCGGTGATTATTGGCCTCTCGCGCAACGAGATTGTGCATTCCAGTGGAACCTGCGTGCTTATCCGGAAGATGTCGATGTTCGCCACCTTCACGTTCTCTTTCGCAACCCGCTCCGCCTCAGACAGGACGACGGACTCCTGTGTGGCCGTACGCTCGTGGATCCAGGCCAAGCGCTCCGGCGGACACCATTGGCCTGTGATCCGTGAGCCCCCGAAGGTTGACTCGATGTCGTCCTTCGGGAACCACCCGCCCAACTCGCAGACCCAGCCGGCCTGCTGCAGGTGCTGCTTGGCCTGCTCATTCGCCGGGTCAGACACGGCGATGCATGCCTGGACGGCGTTGATCTGAAGTTCGGCTCCAGTGCTCTGAGCAAGGGGCAAAAGCTCGCGGGCTTTCTCAGGGGTAAGCAACTGGCTCTCCAATTCCCGGCGCAATTGCTCCGCTGCAACTTGCTCTGACAAAGGATCGATTCTCTGTACCTCGTTAAACGGAATGAAGCGTTTTCGACCGGACGGAGGGATGACTTTGTATGCAAGCGACTGTTGCTCGACCTCGCCGGCAACGGTGCTACCGTCAGTCAGTGTCAACTGATATAGCATTGGGAGTGGAGCATCCAGAATCAGCTGACGGTAATAGGCCCTAAAGGCATCAAGGAGCATGGCATGGACTGCGTCGTTTTCCGGGGAAGATCCCATGTCAACAACGAAGTCGCGGATGGTTCGTAGAACCTGTCGCGGAGTATTTGTCCCTCTCAGAAGGATGGTCAAATCACTTGGGTGGTCCTTGCTTTCGGCTGCGAGAAGAGCTTGAAGGCTGTCTCTTGCCGCGGATGTGGCCGGGGCGTCGCCAAACCGAGCCAGGATTCGGCGGGCCGCAGCGATCGCCCGATCACGCTCTTCCGGTTGCGTGACCGGCATGGCCTCGAGCGACTTCGCCGCCTGCTTGGCTGCGGCGTCGCGTAAGCCGGCGCCAAGCTCACGGAGCTGAGCACGCCGGGACTCTGAACGAAAGCTGTCGATCGCCTGATTTGCCGTTCGCAGCGCGTCATTGAATTGGCCGTCACTTCGCAATGCATCAAGCGACTCCAGCAACGCCTTGAGTGCTTTCGCTTCCTGTTCGTCCGGAATGCGCGCGAGCAGCCCATGTGCGGCGTCGGCGTAGATCGCCTGCGGATGCGAATCCAGGTATTCCTGGAGGCGCTTTGCGCGAGCATCGGGATCGGGTTCTCGAGCCGCCGCTTCGAATACTCTCCGCTCGTCTTGCTCGTTCAAACGGCGAATCTGGCGCTTCGCCAGGTCAACAAAACTCCCGGATGGCTGAACTCGCAGGTACGATTCGTACGCCTCCCGCGCCGCTGCGAAGTCCACGCCGTGTTCCGCCGCGGCGAGTTGAGCTTGTTGCCAATCCCATTCGTCAATGCTCGCTCTCGCCTGATCCAACTCCCGTTCCGCATCGCCTACCAACCGGCCGCCCGGATGCGTGTCAATATACTGCTGATACATTTCGGTGGCCTGACGCGGAGAGGCGTCTCGAGCGCGCTTTCGCAGCGCGGCGAACTCGTGGCGGGCTCGCCGTACTTACGCCTCGTTGGCGAGGATCACGGCGGTCACGAGAATCGCAACCGCCGCTACGAATATCGTGATGAAAACCGGGATCCACCAGACGCGCGGAGACTTTGGCTCAGGGAACGACGGTGCTGGTCCCGCGGCTTGGACAGAAGATGGTCCGGCGACCTCGTTACTTGGTTTGGATGCAAGAGGAGTTTGGACTTGGGTCGCCCTTTCCTGCGTACCTGCGGACGGCGCAACTGCCTCGATTGGAGACTCCGCCGCTCGAGGTCCGTTGGGGCAGCCTGGGGTGTTGCACCCGCCGGCGCGTGCCCAACAGTCGGCGTGAAAAGACTGCTGGCATGGAAGGCAATCCTCGGTGACCTCGTTCTTTCGGATGGGCCGGAGGCAAACGGGGCAGGCAACGTTCTGGAAGCGCCGGGCGGCCATGCGACGAAACTCCCCGGCCCGACCTGCCCGACCCTTCGAATGGCGCCGACCAAGCCTGGGTCAGAGGCCCTGGAACATCCCTACGATAACACAACGTTGGCCGCAACTGCAAGCGGCCCCACTCGCGCAACTATTGGGAGTCACGCGCCTTGGAATCGGTATACCACCGCGGTACAATCAAAGTTCTATGATGCCAGGCCCGCACGATGTGGGATGCCCTCCGGGCTCACTGGCGAGTGAGAGCGTGCCAACGGGCACGACGCAGTCGTCCGTATCGGCCGGTACGAACTACCTCGGAGCGAGGCGGCGGGATGCAGCGGCACGGTTCAAATCAGGAGAGGAAGTGGCACGTTTCGGACGCCGGGCATGTTAGCGGTCCGCACCAACTGGCGGATCTGGAGAGAATGTTCGCTCGTCGACAGCTCACCGAGCATGCTCTCGTCTGGGACGGCAGCAATTGGGCTCCGCTTACAAGCATCCTCAAAAACGGGGGCCCAGAGGGCGGACTCGCGACGACGGCTGGGCTGGGCCGCGACCTGCCTGACCTGGAGATCCTCGACGACGAGCAAGGGCAAAATGGCCTACTGGTCGATGAGCCGGGCGTGGGGGATCTCGACGGAGATCCCGCGTTCGACGACGCGATTACCGCCGTGCGCGAAGCGACTCTGCCGCCCTTGGACGGGCCACCGCCGGAACGCGATCGCATAGTCGTCATTGGACGCCGTGCTGCCGGCAAGACCATCTTCCTGGCACGCCTCTATGAACGCCTGTGGCGGAGCACGGGCGAGCTGTCCATGAAAGCGCTCAGCGGCCCAGCGCACCTGTTCCTGGAACAGGTGGCTGATTGTCTGCGCAAGGGTGAATGGCCACCCGCAACGATTTCCTCCACGCATCTGGAAATGGAGGTTCATTACCAGGGGCGGCGCCACGTGATGGTCGGTCTGGACTATGCCGGCGAGCTGTTCAGCAAGGCATTTGTCCATGAGCAGTCCGACGTCCCGGAGGTGCGGGAGCTCCTCAACCACATTGACCGCGCGGCGGCTGTGATCGTCCTTGCGGATCCGGCTGTCGTTGTGAGCCAGGTGGTCGATGTGGTCGTCGATGATGACTTCGGGATCGTCAAGGCTTTGGAGCGTATCCGACGCTGGCCGGGCGGTGAAGATGTCCCGGTTGTCCTGGTGCTGACCAAGTACGATCAGAACAAGAACCTGCTTGCTCGCTATGGCGGCGCCACGCACTTCGTCCGAAAGCACTATCCGGCGTTGCTGCGTACATTGCAGCGAGTCCAGATCTTCGCGATGTCGGCGGTCCAGGCCGTCCGTGACGATCGGGGCCAGCTTCGGCCGCGTCAGGAGTCCGTGACATACCACGTGGAAGAGCCGCTGACCTATTGCATGAAACACATTGCGCAGAATGCGCAGCAGATGGAGGCCGAGGTACGCCGTCGGGCTGAGGAGGCACGATTGCACCAGCTCACGCGAGTGATGGAGGAGCAGGAGCGGCGGCGCCAGTTGAAATTCGCGGTTTTCGTGGCCAGCCTTGTTGTGGTCGGTGCGTGCATCATCCTATTGATCTACTTCATGCGCAGCTGACCGGCCTGCTGGGCTCATGGGGAGGCGCCCATGATCGTTGAACGCCACATCTTCGGGTCCGTGACGGGGTATCGCACGTTGGCATGCAGCCCCGGCATCTCGAACCAGGAAGGTCGGCACCTCGAAGCATTCTCCTTCGGGCAGCCCTCGTCACAAGCGTTTGTCGAATCGTTGATACGAAACCCGGCCTACTGGATCCGTCCGCTGGGAGCGCGACGTGTGCTGAGCCGACTGGTGCCGGGCGCGCCGGATGAGCAGGGCCGCACGACGATGCTGATGTACTCGGCGGTGGTCTCGGC
>MTKZ01023336.1_pt1 | contig 34535 bp, 47 predicted proteins | sample 1042781 | NCBI WGS metagenome assembly MTKZ01 (sample SAMN06212207, study PRJNA360539) | anaerobic digester metagenome | biome: Wastewater treatment plant; material: sludge; isolation source: anaerobic digester fed with sludge from wastewater treatment plant | place: Denmark: WWTP Viborg ...
ACATAATCCCGATTTTTTGCCTCAATTGGTTGGTAAAAATCACCGCTGTTTTTGATTTGGAAATCGCTCCCGTCAACTTCCGCAATGCCTGGGACATCAATCTTGCCTGAACTCCCAACATCGCATCGCCCATCTCGCCTTCAATCTCCGCCCGAGGAACCAAAGCCGCCACCGAATCAATAATGATGACGTCAACCGCTCCGGAACGAACCAAGGTTTCCACAATTTCCAAAGCCTGCTCGCCCGTATCCGGCTGGGAAACCAAAAGATCGTCCAAATTTACTCCCAATTCCTGGGCCCAAATCGGATCCAAAGCGTGTTCCGCGTCAACAAAAGCGGCGGTTCCGCCCGTTTTTTGGGCCTGGGCAATAATGGAAAGAGCCACCGTTGTTTTTCCCGAAGCTTCCGGACCGTAAATCTCAATAATTCTTCCCCGGGGAACACCGCCAACCCCTAAAGCAATATCCAAGGCGATTGATCCGGTTGGAATAACGTCTATCGCTAACCTATCGGCCGGCTGTTCGCCTAGACGCATTATGGAACCCTTGCCGTATTGTTTTTCGATCTGTTCCATCGCTAAGCGGACGGCTTGAATTTTAGGGGAGATCTTGGCTTCATTGACTTCTTTGGGATCTTTATCTTTATTGGCCATATCAATTCACTTTCCGGGCAGGAAAAAATTATTAAAACGAAAGCGTTTTAATTTTTCCACAATAAATGATAAAATTCAACAAGGAAAAATTTATTACGGAGGTTAGTTCAGATAGTAGAACGCACGGATGGGGTCCGTGAGGCGGACGGGGCAGTACCGTCACCTCCGAAAGGCCAAAAAAACCAGCTTCAAACTGGTTTTTTTGCTTATTGTAACCTTCGGGTTTTATTTGGTATTATGGCTTAGTGACAATTGTTGAAGTAGCCTGTGATTATTGTAAAAAAATCTTTCCGAGAGAATTAAGAAGAATAAATGAAGCTAAAAAATTTGGCTGGAAACAATATTGTTCCGGCAATTGTCATTCCTTGGCCAAGAGAGCAATGGTTTCGCTTCAATGTGGAAATCCCAACTGCAATAAAATATTTTTCAGATCTTTACATGAAATTTCTATATCAAAAATATGTTTTTGTTCCCGTTCCTGTGCCGCTGTCGTTAATAACCAAAGGTCACGAAAAAGAAAACCAAAATTAAAGATTTGCCCCAATTGTGGGTCTTATTTTTCCGGACGGAGAAAATATTGCTCGTCTATTTGTCTTCCTAAAACGACCATTATTCCCAAAGAGCAAATAATTCAAGAAATTAAAAAATTTTATAAAGGAAGAGGAAGAATTCCTTTTAAAAGAGAATATTTTCATTGGAAGGCTGCCAGATTTCGGTTTGGAACCTGGAACAAAGCTGTATTAGCGGCCGGATTTGAACCCAATCCGGTAAAATTTGCGAAAAAATTTACGGCTAAAGATGGTCACCGTTGCGATTCTCTGTCTGAAAAAATAATTGACGATTGGCTTTTCTCCAAAAAAATCTTTCACTTAAAAAACGCTAAATATTTAAATACCTTATTCACCGCAGATTTCAAAGTTAATGACATCTTTATTGAATTTTTCGGGTTAACCGGTGCGCTTAAAACTTATGATAAATTAATGATGAAGAAATTAAAAATTATCAAGAAGAATGATCTAAGACTAATAAAAATTTTTCCCAAAGATCTTTTCCCAGAATCTAAGCTCAACGATATTTTAAACGAATTAATAAAACCAGAGAAAACGATAAACAAGCCGAGCCTTAATCTATTTCTCCACAAATCCTAAATTATTTTTCTACATCTAAGGCCAAGCTAACAAAATTTTGAAGAATTTTTAAACCCGGGGGAGTTTCTTCCTTTTTGGGACCGCCTATCCATTCTTCCTTAAATTGCTTAAGCTGGGCCAGTCTCTCCTTCCATTCCTGCAATTGTCTCAATTTTTCTTCAGAGCTTTCTTTGCTATTTAAAATCTCCTCTCCTGTAACCTGGGCCACCGTATAAGCGCAAAGGAAGCCAATTTCGGTCAATCTTTCCGGATGAAATTGGACACCAATCAGATTACCATTAATATTAATTCCTGCGTAACCGGCGTTTTCCGGATATTCGACCCCAATGAGGTTTTTACGATCGGTTTCCGCCGTTCCCGTTTGCATTTTTAGACTGTAGGAATGATGAACAGGCACATCAAAAACACAAGACCTATTCCTTTCCTTATCTTCTTGAAATTTTAAACCGCGGAAAAGAGGATGATCCCGATGGGGAGATTGTTTATCAAGCCAAAGAGAGACTTTATTCAAACCCCAGTTACTGCTCTTTCTATTTCCGGCCGGTCTCGGTCTTCCTCTCTCGTCAACTTTTTTAAGATTAATTATTTCCCTGCCTGTAGCCTCCATTTCCGCCTGCATTCCAAAGCAAATTCCAAGAACCGGAACTTTGTTGCTTGCTTCTTGGATAAATTTTTNNCTTGGATAAATTTTTCCAATTGGCCAATCCACTTTTTTGCTTCTTTCTCGTTTGTATCCGCCGGAGAGCCGGTAATAATAACTCCGGCAACATCGGTTAAATCAGTCGGCAACTCCTGATTTTTATCAATATCAATTACCCGGCAGTTGGCTCCGGTAAGCCGCTGGTCGGCAATCATCGTCAATGGACCAAGCCCGATTCCCTCGGAACAATCAATAATCAAAATCTTTTTCCCGGGAGATTCTTTGACCGCCAATCTTTTTTGGGATTCTTCCTCAAGCTGTTTTAAAACCTTTTCTCCTACACGATAACCCTCTTTCGCTTGTTCTTCGGCAAATTGGCGATAACCGGCAATTTGTTGCTCGACAGAAGGTTTGTTAACGGTTTCGCTCATATTACCTCCTCGTTATATATTAACTTTTAATAATTAATTAAGCGGCCAAAAATGCTTCTTTGCCAATTTTATTCCAGATATTTTTTTATATTTTCCAGGTGTTCTTTATAGGTTTTGGCCGTATGAATTTGTTTATCGCCGGAATGAAGATAATATAAGGCGTCGGTTTCCGCCGGATAAGCTACCGCCTTAAGCGAAGAAAGGCCAGGAGAACAAATCGGTCCGGGCGGTAAAGCCTTAATCCGATAGGTATTATAAGGCGAGTCAATTGTCCTGACTATACCGGGACCCAAAATCGGCCAAAAATTAAAGTCGGCTGTTGGCGGCTGATAACTGGCGGCTAGAGTAGCAATCTGTTGAGAAACGATGGCATACTGAACCGTAGCATCAATCTCCAAACTCATTTTCTTTTCCACCCGATTCCAAATAATACCGGCAATTAAAGGCTTGTCTTCGTCGCCGCCGCTTTCTCTTTCCACCAAAGAGGCAATTTTTAAAGCCGTGTCGTTACGAATATTATTGGCCAATAAATCTTTTTGCAACTGAGCATCAAATTTTTCGTTAAAATTGTTAAGCAATTTTTGGACAACCTGTTGGGGATCGGCGTCAATATCAATCAAATAAGTATCCGGAAATAAATATCCCTCTTCGGCTTCGTTAATAAAAGAAAGGACAATTTGATCGGACCAATTTAAGGCCTTCTGTAAAATTAAGGCGGTTTGCTCCTTTCTTTTTCCCGGCGGAATCAAAACCCATTTCTGAAATGGACCGTAAGCCAAAGTCCCGGCCAATTGATAAAGATTCATTTTCTGGGAAATCAAATATGCACCGGGCTCCAATTTTGGATCTCCTTTTAAACAAGTTTTCCTTTGCCGACAGACAACATTGAGAAATATCCAAAAAAGTTTTTTGTTTTTGATAAAGCCCTTATTTTGTAGATCGTCCGCCAGTTGCCCGTTGGTCGTATTGAGCCCGATAATAAACCTCTGGCTCGAACCCTTTTCCGACGTACCCCTAAATTGATGGTAAAACCAAAAAAAAGCAATCCCGAAACAAAGTAAAACTCCCCCGTAAATTACCGTTTTAATAAATTTCATCAGCCTTAGTTTACCATTAAATAAATTTCTGGTAAAATACTACGGATGGAAGAACCGGTCAGAGAAAGTAAAAATTTTATCAACCTCGGAATCGTCCTCAACGATAAAGGCGAAGTTTTGGTCGTTAAAAGAACGGTAGAAGAAAAAGTAAGGGGAGATAAAATCCTCAAGTGGGCGTTTCCGGGCGGCAGACAAAGAAGCAACGAATCCCGATCCGAATGTGTTGTCAGGGAAATTTTGGTCGAGACGGGTTATAAGGTTAAGGCGGTTAAAGAACTTTCTTTGCGTGTTCATCCCGACTTGCCTATTTTGGCCGCTTACCACCTTTGCCAATTGGAAGAAAGCCAGCCGATACAAAAACCGTCCGAACCGGAAGAAATCACCGAAGTCGTCTGGGTCAACCCGACGGAATTAAAAAATCTTTTCACCACTTCGCTGGACCCCAAAGTTGCCCAAGAGCTGAAAATTGTTTAATTCATAATTGACCAGCGACAAAAGCTCTTTATTAGGAAAATAGTTTTTTTTTCGGTATCGTAAAAATAATTGCTGAAAATTACCTGGCCGTACAAGCGAACCCTTTTTTCCTCCGACTCTAGCCGATATCGATTAACGAATTGATCAATTAAAACCTTTTTTTGGGAATAAACCAAACCGTAATCTCCCTGGATTTGCTGCTTAAGATGAACAAAACGATAAAAATGAAAAAGAAAAACAAGATTGGCAAAAACAATTAAAGAAACAAAAATTCCGCTAAATAATCGACCGTATCGGGAAATTGCGGACAATTGCGTTAATGCCAAACCGGCAAAAATAAAAATTAACGGAAAATACAGTTCTTCGTAAAAAGGCATGGCCGGCCGCCGGCTTAAAAAAGAAACCAGCATCATCAAAAGAAAAAAGAAATTAAAAACCAGCGTTTTCTTTCCTTTAAAAAAGGAAAAAGGCAATCCTATTCCAACCAATAAAGTCATCAAATTAAAAACCGGCAAGATCAATTGTCTGAAAGGTAAGGTTGAAAAAAACTCAAAATAATCGGCTCCCAATACCCGGGCAAAATAAAAACCGGAACCGATACGAAAGGGAGTGATAAAAGAGTGAAAATCAAAATATCCTCCCTGCTAGCTGGAAAAAAGTAAGGCCAGGTCGCGAAAACCAGATCGATTTTGTTCAAGTAAATACGGCGTTAAAGGAAGAAGTCCAACCAATAATCCGCCAATAATTTGTTTAAAATTTCTTACCCGTAAAAAAATAAAGAGAAGAATGAGGCAGGGAATAGTTAAAATACCGGAAAAATGAATTTGAAATGACCAAAAAGATAAAACCACCAGCAAAAAAACCGTTTTTCCGTCCTTCCTGGTTGCCAACCGCGAGGCCAAATAAATAATCATTATTGAAAACAGGGGTAAAAGATTTTGCGCCCAAATCTTCCGAAAAAAAGAACCGGCCAGGCGGAAGTGGCAAACAAGATTGACGAAAAAAATGCCCAAGTGGAAGAAAATTTTTTTAATAACCGGTAAAGAAGCCAAACGGCCAGGCTGCCCGATAAAGCAAAGAAGAAGGTCAAGAAAAGCGGATCCGACGAGATGATGGTTAAAGGCGACAAAAGATAAATAAACAAAGGCGGATTCCTGGCTAAGGTACTGGAAACCAAACCGCTTAAGGGTAATTTTCCGGTTAACCAGTATTGGCTTGCCTTTAAAACCGCTAAAGATTCGTCCAGTTTAAATTCAATTTCCGGAAAATGATAAAGTCTTAAAAACAAAGAAAAAAAGAAAAGAAAAATCGCCATAAATTTTTCTAGAAAAAGGAGATTATTCCCGACAGCAATCAATTGCCTTTTTGATAATTTCTCCCAATTTTCCAACAAAGCCTTTGGCCGCATCAGGGTCGAACTTGGCTTTTTTCAATTCGGAAGAATTTACCAGTTTTAAATTAAGGCCCCAAAAAAGATTGTAAAGCGAATAAGCCATTTTGAAATAATTTTGAGCCTCTTTTTTATTTCCCGCGGAAAGACTTTTCGTCCCAACCTCCATCAATCTCATACAGCCGGCCAACAAGTTTTTGGAAATGCACCAATCTTCTCCCTGATAATCCTTAATGATATTTTTTAATAAGGATTTGCGCATCTCCCGAATCTCATTTAAAAGATCGTAATATTTATCATCACCGGTTTTGGCGCCGGAAAAGAATAAATGTTCCTCAATGGAAATTAAATTCATGACCGCAATGGAAAGATCTTCGGCCGAAGAAAGATCAAGTTTCTCCCCCTTTTCCACTGTTTTCACTTTGGCCAATAATTGCTGAATTTTAATTTCGTCTTTCATGGTTTAAGACCCAACCGACAAAGTTGAGCCGAAAAAACGGTTGCCAAGATTAAAAATATTAAGGGAGAAATTACTTTCTGATAAGGAAAAAGAGCTTTCCCTTTATTGGTCTTATTCATTTTCCTTAAAAATAAGTCCAACAAAAATCCCAAAACAAAAGCAATGGTGCCAAAAACGATGCCCGAAAGCAACTTGTCGTGGCCGTGAATTTTACAGGTTGGGTGGCCGATAAATCCCGCTTGTTTTAACCCAAAGATGGTCATTATCCACAATCCGGCCGTCCAAAACCACTCCTGATACTTAAAATATTTTCTCTTCAGGGAAGATCCCGTCCACAAACCAAAAGATAAAATCAATCCTCCGATCCAAACTCCGGCAATTAAATCGTCCACTCCGAGGTAGTGGGAAATAAGTAAACCGCCGCCAACCGCGACGGTGCAGACCGGACAAACGGCCCGGATGGGAGTGATGAACAGTAAATAATAAACGGTAAACAGTAAAAAAACTGTCAGCCGTAAAGTAAAACCGGCAAGTTGTTTTTTCATCTTTTCGGTGATTGTTTCCTCTTGCGGGCTTTTCCTGCCAAACCCGGTTTTCTTCTTTCTTTTTCCTTGGGATTTCTTCTGAGAAATAAATTCTCCTTTAGGATTTTTCGATTCTGTTTATCGGCTTGGACTAGAGCGCGGGATAAAGCATGAATAAAAGCTTCCAACTGACCGGCTTTTCCGCCACCTTTAATACTTGAAGTGCAATAATAATTTTCCTCCGCTCCAAGAAGAGCCAACGGCCGGCGATAAAGAATTGCGGCAGTCCGTCCTAAAAAATACTCTTCAATCGGCTTTCCGTTTACAACAGATTTACCCTTACCGGCATAAAGCTTGACCAAAGCAACGCTTCTTTTTCTTCTGCCGACTGAAAAAATATATTTTATCTTTTTCGCTTCTGTTTTCGGCTTTTTCTCCGTTTTGATTTCTTTTTGCATTATAACTTCGGCCTTTGTTTCTTCTGTTTTTGGGGATTTCTTTATTTTTGGCATAATTTTTCCTTTTTTAACCTTTTTTAAACTTATCCTGATAAGGATGCTGGTCACCGGCAAATATTTTGAGTCTGGCCATCCGCTGATCCCTATGCTTATTTTTCGGCAACATATTCCGCACTGCATACTCAATAATTCTTTCCGGATGTTCAACTCTTAATTTTTCCAGAGTAATTGTTTTCAAACCGCCCGGATAACCGGAATAACGGGTGTATTTTTTATTTTTTTCCTTTTCGCCAGTTGTTTTAATTTGGGCGGCGTTGACAACAACAACATAATCGCCGCAATCCAAATAATTGACAAAATACGGTTTGTTCTTTCCGATCAATAAGGAAGTAATTTCACTGGTCAATCTGCCTAAAATTTTCTCTCCGGCATCAATTAAATGCCACTCCCTTTTAATCTCGTTTTTCTTGGTTGGTTTAAGATTATTTTTCATTTTTATCCTTTTTTTCTTTTATCTCTTTAACGGTTTTTTTGGTCTTTTCCGGTTCTTTCTCTTTTCCAACCGGCTCAGTTTTCTCTACTTTTGAATCAGAATCTTTCTTGACCAAAGATTTTACTTCTTCTTTAACTTCCTTTTTCGGCAATAATTCAACCCATTCCACTTTGGCCATCGGCGCCGCATCTCCTTTTCGGGGAGGTAAATGAATTAAGCGCAAATAACCACCGGATCTTTGTTTAAAAAGAGGGACAATCTCGTCAACCAAATAATTTGCCAGTTTTTTATCGCGCAAAAAGGAAAAAACCTCCCGACGGCCGGCAACCGAATTTTTTTTCCCCGAAGTTACCAGTTTTTCGGTTAATCTTTTGGTAGTTTTGGCTTTTGTCAGAGTAGTAACCAAAACTCCTCTTTCCACCAAAGAACGAACTAAAGATAAAAATAAAGCTTTTCGTTCTTTGGTATTACGGCTGAATTTTTTTCCGGCAACTCGGTGTTTCATAACAGTAAAAATAATCAATCGGTCAACTCAATCCCTTTTTGCTTCAAGGCGGCCTCGATGATTTTTATTGATTTCGTCCCTAAATTTTTAACTTTGACAATCTTTTTCCTTCCGGCCGCTAAAATGTCGCCGACTTGAGCCAAACCGCCCTTAGCTAAAGAATTGGCAATCCTTGTCGGCAATTCCAATTCTTCGACCGACATTTCCAAAACTTCCTTGGAAATTTTTTCTTCTTTTATCGCCGCTTCTTTCTTTTCTTTTTTGGGATTGACAATCTGTTGATAAAAACTTTCCAAAACTTTGGCCGATTCGTCAAACGCCCGGGACGGAGAGATAGTGCCGTCGGTCCAAATTTCCAGAGAAATTTTATCCCAATTAATCACCCTTCCGACACGGGTAGCGCTAACCTGGTAATTTACTCTGATTACCGGCGAAAAAGAAGCGTCAATCGGAATAACCCCAATTTCCTCCGACGGTCTTTCCTCGGCGGGAGAATAACCGTAACCTCTTTCAACAATCATTTCCATCTTTAAGCGGGATTTTTTATCCGCCAGGGTTCCTAAAATCAAATCGCCATTAATTATCTTGACGCCGGTCGGCGCTTCAATATCGGAAGCTTTTACCACGCCCGGTCCGGTTTTATCAAGAATAATTTTTTGCGGTTTTTCTCCCAGATATTCCAATCTTATTTTCTTCAAATTAAGAATCAAGGAAACGACATCCTCTTTTAAACCGCTAATCGTGGAAAATGGGTGTCTTACTCCGGGAATTTTAACCTGAACAACGGCCGCTCCGGGCAAAGAAGACAACAAAACTCTCCTCAGGGCATTGCCTAAAGTATGGCCATAACCTTGCTGTAACGGTTCAATAATAAACAAACCGAAATCAGCGGTTTCTTTTTCCTTTTTTACTTCAAAGATTGGTTCAATCATATTTCCTCCTCATTTAGCCGTCGGTAATAATTTCCGACTAGGCGCGTGAATAAAATTCTACTATTAATTGATCGTCAATTTCTGTAGGTAAATCGTCATTATCGGGCAATCTGATAATCTTTCCGACTGCCGCCTTTCGTTCCAACCAAAGAGGTAATTTATAATCCTTATCTTCAACTGCTTTTTTAACTTCAACAATTTTTAACGCCTTTTGGTCAAGACCAATCAATTGGTCTTTCTTAACCAAGAAAGAAGGGATATTGACCTTTTTTCCGTCAACCGTAACGTGACCGTGGCGAATTAACTGTCGGGCAGAAGAGCGGGAGGCGGAAAAACCCAATCGGTACAAAACATTATCCAACCTCGTTTCCAAAAGTCTTAATAAGGCTTTCCCGGTTGCCGACTTTTGTTTTTTTGCCTCTTCGTAATAGATCTTAATTTGTTTTTCGAAAACCTGATAAGTTCTTTTTGCTTTTTGTTTTTCCCTTAACTGCAAACTATACTCGGAACTTTTTCCGCTAAATCTTCGGGAACCGTGCTGGCCGGGGATAACCGCTCCCTTTTTCTCCAAAGGACATTTCGGAGAGCTGCACCTGGCTCCTTTTAAAAAGAGCTTTTTCCCCTCCCGGCGGCAAAGGCGACATTTTGGTCCTAAATATCTTGACATAAATTAAATATTAAATATTAATTATTTTTAATCCTTACATCCTTCTTCTTTTTTTCGGCCGACAGCCATTGTGGGGAATAGGAGTCACGTCGCCGATCAAATCAATTTTAAAATTAGCGGCCCGGATAGCCCTCAAAGCGGCGTCTCTGCCGGCACCAGGTCCTTTAATAAATATTTCAACCGATTTAATCCCTAGATTTCTAACCTTTTCCAAAGCTTTTTCCACGGTTACCGTTGCGGCAAAAGGGGTTGCTTTTCTTGCGCCTTTAAAACCAACCGCTCCGGAAGAAAGGCTGGTTAAAACCTTGCCTTCCGTATCGGTTACCGCCACTAAAGTATTATTAAAAGTTGCGGCAACGTGGATTTGGGCTTTTTCAATTGTTTTTGTTTCCAAATTACTTTTTTTCATTTGCCTGTTTATCGCTTCCTATTTTTGCTTGTTCAATTTTATTTAACGCTTCTTTCTTTAAGGCACCGATGGTCACTCTTTTGCCCCTTTTGGTTCGGGCATTGGTCCTGGTTCTTTGACCCCGAACAGGCAAATTGGCAGCGTGACATTTACCGCGATAGGCGGCAATTCTTTTAAGACGAAAAATATTATCCTGAATTTCCTGGCGTAAATCACCCTCAACTATAATCTTGGCATCAATAAACTTTTGAATCCCGGAAACCTCCTCGTCGGTTAATTCTTTAATTCTTTTTCCTCCTTCAATCCCGGTTTCCTGTAAAACCTTCTCGACGTTACTCCGACCGAGACCAAAAATTTTTGTCAAGCCAATTCTGACAATTTTGTTGTCTTGTAAATCAACTCCGGCAATTCTGATCATTATCTTTATCTTAAATTAGATTACCCTTGTCTTTGTTTGTGTTTCGGGTTTTTACAAATAATATAAATCCGGCCTTTCCGGCAAACAATTTTACAATTCCGGCATCTTTTTTTGACTGATGATTGGACTTTCATTTTATTGTAGAGAGCTTAGAGTTCTGCACCTTTACTCTAATCTCTAACCTCTCTTACTCTATCGGTTATATTTATAAACAATTCTTCCCCGGTTTTGGTCATAAGGAGTCATCTCCAGCTTGACCCTGTCACCCGGCATGATCCGGATATGATTCAGCCTCATTTTTCCGGAAACATGGCATAAAACCACTTTTCCTTCTCCAATTTCCACTTTAAAATTTGCGTTCGGTAAACTTTCCAAAACAAAACCGTCTAATTCGGAAATTCCTTTTTGAACCATAATTTTTACATTAAATTAGAGGGTTTCCCCTCATAATTTTTTTTAAGGAGTAAGAACAATCACTCCTTTTTCGCCTACGGCTAAACTTTTTTCAAAAGTAGCTGATATTTTACCATCTTCCGAAGCAATTGTCCAGCCGTCAGGTCTCATGACTACCAAACCCGTACCTAAATTATAAATCACTTCAATCGCAAATGTCATTCCTGGTTTAATTTCCGGAGTATTTTCTATTGGACCGTCTAGAAATTGAGGAATCATCGGCTCTTCGTGCAAAACCCGACCGATTCCGTGTCCGGTCAAAACTTTAACCTCCGAATAACCTGCCTTTTCAATATTTTCCTGAATTGCTTGGCTAATATGGCCAATACGGTTACCCGGTTTAACCACCCCGATTGCTTTTCCCAACGTTTCTTTCCCCACTCTTAAAAATCTTTCCGTTTCCGATTCGTTTTTACCTTCAATACTTCGGCTTCGCTCAGCGTCAACCTGAATCGTATCCGTCGTGTCCGTATGTAAATCGCCGTAAATCATGCCCAAATCAATTTTAACCACATCGCCCAAGGCAAGCTTCCTCTTTCCGGGCAATCCATGAACAACTTCGTCGTTAACGGAAATACAGGTTGTATAAGGATAGTGTCTGACAGTCGTAAATGATGGCCGGCCGCCAAAAGCCAGTATTTCCTTTTTGGCCAATTCGTCCAGCGCCTGCGTTGTTACTCCACTTTTTGCCCGGGAAACCAATAAATTCCTGATCTCCGCCAGTTTTTTTCCGCCTTCAACCATCAAGTTAATTTCTGCCGGTGACTTTAAATGAATCATCTTCACTCTTAAACCAAATTCCGCCGGCTAATTCTTAAAGCAATTTCGGCAAAGATATCTTCAATTGACCGGTTCCCGTCAACTTTTTCCAAAATTCCTTTTTGGGCGAAATATTCGATTACCGGACGGGTTTGTTGTTCAAACAAATCAAGTCGGACATTGACTTTTTCCGGTGTCTCGTCGGAGCGAACCACCAGTTTTCCGCCGCAAGAATCGCATAAATCTCCGGCCTGGGAAGGTTTAGTCAAAAGATTAAAGGTTTTCCCGCATTTTTCGCACAAGCGGCGATTAACCAATCTTTTAAAGACCTCTTCCCGGGGAAGATCCAAATATATAGCCAGATCTATTTTTTTTTCTTTCTCGGCCAAATACTTTTCAAAAGCTTCCGCCTGGGTAATCATCCGAGGGAAGCCGTCAAAAATGATTCCGTCAAGCCGATTAAGATTTTCCAGGTGTTTAATCAAAATTTCAATCGTCATTTGATCAGGCACCAACTTCCCTTCTTCAATAATGCTTTTTATTTGTCGGCCAAGATCGGAATCCTCTTTGGAAATTTTTCTTAAGATTCCCCCCATCTCAACATAAGCCAATCCGTATTTTTCCACCAGCTTTTCGGCCTGAGTTCCTTTTCCCGATGCCGGTTGACCGATAAGAACAATATTCATTTTTTTTAAAATTCTCCAAATTACTAAAAATTAGAACTTTTCCAGAAATTACTCCAAAGTTTCCCGAGCGTTAGAACTTTTCCAGAAATTTCTCATACCCTCTCATTTGAATCATGCTCTGAATTGTCTTGGTCGTTTCCAGAATAACGGAAACAACGATTAAAATTCCCGTCCCTCCCAAAGAAAGAGTGCTAATGCCAAAAATCTTTTGGGCAATATTGGGCAGAATAGCAATCACCCCTAAAAACAAAGCTCCGGCAAAGGTAATCCGCGTCAAAATAAAATTTAAGTATTCTGCGGTTGGTGTTCCCGGTCTGATTCCGGGAATAAAACCGCCGGCCTTTTTGATTTCTTCGGCAATTTTCTGCGAATTGAAAACCATAGAAGTATAAAAATAGGTAAAACCAACAACCAGGATAAAATAAATAAAGTTGTAAACCGCTCCGTTGGGATCAAACAAACGACTTAAAATTCTGCCAAAACCGGCAATTGCCGGATTCGGAACCTGTTCCAAAAATCGGCCGATTAAGGAAGGAATCAAAACAAAAGAAACGGCAAAGATTATCGGAATAACACCCGCCTGGTTAATCTTTAAAGGTAAAAACGTTGATTGACCGCCGTACATTTTTCCTCCCGAAATTCTTTTGGCATACTCTATTCTGATCTTTCTAATCGCTTCGTCGGTAAAGATAACCGCCGCGATGACCAAAATACTCAAGCCGAAAAAAACCAAAACATTAAAAAAATTCTCGGCTCCTGTAACGGCAACCGTCTGACTAATCTCAATCGGCAAACGATTAACGATTCCGGCAAAAATTATTAAAGAAATCCCGTTGCCGATTCCTTTTTCGGTGATCATTTCTCCCAGCCACATCAAAAAATAAGTGCCGGCGGACATCGTCGCCACCAAAGAAAGGAAAGCAATCGGATTAGAAGCAAAAATAATATTGGCATTTTTTAAAAGAAAATACATTCCGATTCCTTGGAGTAAAGAAAGGGGCAAGGTCAAAAAACGGGTGTATTGATTGATTTTTTCCTGACCGTATTCTCCTTCTTTTGACAGCTCTTCCAGTTTGGGAAAAATCATGGTCAGCAATTGAAGAATAATTGACGAATTAATATAAGGACCCAAGCCCAAAGCCATTACCGAAAAATTGGCCAAGGTCCCTCCGGAAAACATATCCAATAATCCCAAAAACTGATTTTGACGAAAAAGATTTTTCAAAGAATCGGTATCAACTCCCGGAACGGGGACGTGAGCNNCGAAAAACAAAGAGGATCAGGAGAGTAAAGAGAATCTTGTTTTTGAGTTCGGGAAAGCTAAAGATTGTTCTTAGGGTTTCTTTAATTTTTTTCATCTTTTTCTTTCGCTGTTTTTGTGGTCAGGACAACCTTGCCTTTGGCTTTCTCAATCTTTTCTTTGGCCGAATTGGAAGTAGGCAAATTTATAGTCAAGGAACGTTCAAGATTTCCTTCACCGAGAATTTTTACTCCGTATTTAATTCCTTCGTCTTTTTTAATTATTCCCTTTTCGGCCAAACTTTCCAAATTAATTGTCTCCCCGTCTTTAAAAAGATTCAAATACTTAAGATTGACAATTAAAGGCTTTATACCGGGTTTAAATTTGCCTTTGCCTCGCAATAAGGGCAGCCTCTTTAAAAGCGACTTTTTTAATTTGGTTCCCTCAAAAAGAAGGCCGACTTTTTCTCTTGACTTTTGGCCATATTTTCCCCGGCCAACCGTGTGACCGCCCTTACCCGAACCACGACCACGGCCGATTCTTTTTTTGGATTTTTGAATTGTTTTGGGTAAATTAGAAAGTTTCATTTTTCTCCTTATTTTTGGTTTATTCTTTTAATCTGGCCAAATAGTTTATTGGGAAACGCTCAATTGTTTCAAAGCTTCCAGGGTAGCATAAATATTGGAAGCCTGATTGCCCGTGCCCAAAATCTTGGAGGAAATGTTTTTAATTCCCGCCATTTCCACGACTGCTCTTACCGAACCGCCGGCAATGATTCCCGAGCCTTCCGGCGCCGGTTTTAATAAAATTTTGGCAGCTCCTCGTTTTACCCGAACTTCGTGAATTATGGTTCCTTTTCTTAAAGTAATTTCCACCAAATGTCTTTTGGCGTAAGCGGATCCCTTGGCAACGGCCAAGGAAACCGTCGGCGCCTTACCTAATCCGACACCAACTTTTCCTTTTTTATCACCGACAACCACGATGGCTGAAAATGATATTTTACTTCCTCCGGCTCTTTTTTTAGACACCCGGCTAACGCGGACAACTTTTTCCGAAAATTCATCGTTACCCGACTGGGCTGGTCCGTTTTTAGAAAAATTTTTAATCATAAATACTTTAAAGAAAAATATTAAAAACCAAGACCGGCTTTTCTGGCCGCTTCGGCTAAAGCTTTAACTCTTCCGTGATAAAGATAATAATTACGGTCAAAAACCACTTTTTTGACTCCTGCCGCCAAAGCTTTTTGGGCAATTATTTCTCCCACTAAAGTCGATCTTGTCATTTTACTCTTTTTTCCCTTCTCTTTTTGATTCTCAATCTCTTTTTCGTTGACAGACACAAGCGTTTTTCTTGTCTTGTCGTCAATTATTTGAGCGTAAATATATTTTCCCGACCGGAAAACAGACAAACGCGGCAAATCCTGACTTATTCTGGACCGAACACGGTTTTTTTTCTGTTGAATTTTTTCTTTTTTGCTTCTCATTTCGCTCCTCCTCCAACTCCGCCAACAGCACCGACTTTGGCTGCCTTGCCTGGTTTAAGAACAATTTTTTCTCCAAAATAACGGATCCCTTTTCCTTTATAGGAATCGGGTGGATAAATTTTGCGGATCTTGTCCGCCAACAAACCGACTTTAACTTTATCTGGACCAATAATGGTAATTTTATTTTCCTTAACTTCATATTTTATCTTGTCCGGTGGAGGAACTTTAACCGGATGACAAAAACCCACGTTTAAAATTAAATTTTCGGCCTCAAGTTGAGCTTTAAAGCCTGTACCTTTTACTTCCAGTTCTTTTTTCCAACCCTGAGTTACTCCCTGAATCGCATTAAAAAGTGTTTGTCGGAAAGTTCCGTGCATCATAGCCGTCTTTTCTTCGTCCGAATGGTTAACAATTGAGATTTGGTTTTCTTCTTTTTTAATCTCCAACCCTTCTGGAACCGTCAAAACAATTTCGCCCAAAGGTCCAGAAACCACGACCTTGTTTTGGTCAAGGGAAAAATTAGTTCCCGGTGACAATAAAATTATTTTTTTTCCAATTCTTGACATAAATATTACTTAAGATTAATAAACCTCCAAGACAATTTCTCCTCCGACGTTCGCCTTGGCGGCTTCCTTATCGGTCAGTAAACCTTTCGGGGTAGAAATAATTTTAAGACCCAATCCTCCCAAAACCTTTTTACCGCCGCACGCTTTTTGATAAACTCTCAGCCCGGGTTTGGAAACAATCTTGATTTGTTGAATTCCTTTTCCGTCTTTTTTCTCTTTAAGAGAACAAACCAAAACCTTTTTGGCCTTTTCTCCTTTAATTTCCACTTTTTCCAAATAATTTTCTTTTTGCAAAATCCGCAAGATGCCTTCTTTCATCCGAGAATAGGGTAAAACCACTTCTTTCTTTCCGGCAAGACAACCGTTTTTAAGGCAGGAAATAAGTTGAGAAATTGAATCAGTCATAATCTTTTTTACCAACTTGCCCTGGTAATCCCCGGCAGTTCACCCTTATGGGCCAATTCCCGAAAACAAAGCCGGCAGACACCAAACATTCTTAAATAACCTCTCGACCGTCCGCACAAATGACAACGATTCCGAAAACGGGAACTAAATTTCGGACTTTTCTTTTGTTTTACAAATTTTGCGACTCTGGCCATATTTTTTAATTATTTTTAACAAAGGGCATTCCCAATTCTTCTAATAATCTTCTTGATTGAATTTGGTCTGCCGACTCAAGAACAAAGGTGACTTCCAGCCCTCGATTTTTATCCAATTGAGTATAATCTACTTCGGGAAAAATAACCATCTCTCTGATCCCAAGGGAATAATTATTATTTTTATCAAATCCGGTCACGGGAACTCCGTGGAAATCCCTGGTCCTGGGCAAGACAATACCCATCAGCTTTTCCAAAAAATTAAACATCTTTTCCCCTCTTAAAGTTACCGTCAACCCGATCGGGCTGGCCACCGCCAAATTAAAAGCGGCGATTGATTTTTTCGCCCGACAAACCTTTGGGTTTTGTCCGGTTATGGCCGCCAACTGACCCTTGGCTTTTTCAATAATACCTTTATCTTTGGCTCCTTCTTTCACTCCCATTGAGACAACCACTTTTTTAAGACGAGGCGCGGCCAAAAAATTGGCCAAGCCAAATTCTTTCTGCAACTTTGGCCTGATTTCCTTCTGATATTTTGTTGATAATTTTTCTTCTTTATCCATATTTTTTTCTTTTTTCTTTAAATCTGATTTTTACACTTGCGGCAAATTCGGGTCTTTTCTTTATTGTTTTTTGACAACAAATAGCCGATTCTGGTTGGCTGATTGCATTTCGGACAAATCAAAGCAAGACTGCTAACCGATAATGGCCGGCCGACATCAATAATTCCCCCCGGCTTACCTTCACCGCGGGGTTTCAAATGTTTTTTGAATAAATTGGCTCCGGTCAATAAAACCTTGGCTTCTCCGGGAAAAACCTTTTCCACTGAGGTTTTTTTGCCTTTATCTTTACCCCGGGTAATGACTACTTTGTCGCCTTTTTTAATTTTCATTTTTCTTTTTTAAATAACCTCTTTCGCCATGGAAGCAATCTTGGAATAACCTTTTTCTTTAATTTCCCGGGCAATCGGTCCGAAAACCCTGGTTCCCCGAGGATTGCCGGTTTTATCAATTATCACGCCCGCGTTGTCATCAAACCGAACATAGGTTCCGTCTTTCCGGGAAAATTCTTTATTGGTTCTGACAATAACTACTCTGACTATCTCCGCATCTTTAACCACTCCGGTCGGCAAAGCCTGATCAACAACTCCGGCAACAACATCGCCGACGCTTCCGTAAGTTCTTTTGGAACCGCCGTAAACATGAATTACTTTTATTGACTTGGCGCCGCAGTTATCCGCCGGTGTCAAAACTGTTCTTAATTGGATCATGAAACAACCTCCTGTATTTTAAAAGAAATCGTTTTGCTTAACGGACGACATTCTGTAATTTTTACTAAATCTCCGTTTTTGGCGCCAATTAAATTTTGGGCATGAATTTTTCTTTTGATTTGCATCCTTTTATGGTATAAAGGGTGTTTTTTGACGAAAGACACTTCCACAATCGCCGCCCGATTCATTTTATTGCTGATAATTTTCCNNAAAAATTTTCATTTTTCCATCCTTTTTTCAATCCGAGATTCTTCTTCCTTAACCGGAAGAAGTGATTTCTCGGAAATCAAGGTTAATATTTTAGCAATTTCCTTTCTCTTTGCCAAGTAGCCATGAACATTTTTGACTTTTCCTTGGCCAATTTCAAGACGGATTTTGGCCGCCTCATTTTTTTCTTTCATCATTTTTTCCTTTAGTTCCGACAGACTCATTCCTTTAAGCTGATCAAATTCTTTTTTCTTCATTTTTTAATTTTTTGATTATATTATTGATTTTTTGAGACAAACTTAACCGGAAAAGGCAATTTGGCCGCCGCCAGTTTTAAGGCTTTCTGGGCGTCTTTTAAAGGAACCCCTGTTAACTCAAAAATAATTCTTCCGGGTTTGATTACCGCCACAAACTCTTTATTTTCTCCTTTTCCTCCACCCATTCTTACTCCGGCGCTTTTACCGGAAACCGGTTTGTCCGGGAAAACTCTGACCCAAATTTTACCGCCTCTTTTGGTGTAATGGGTAATTGCCTTTCTGGCCGCTTCAATTTGAGCTCCGGTCAACCAGCCCCGGCCAAAAGACCGCAAACCAAATTCTCCAAAATTTAAGTCGCTGCCGTTATAGGCAAAGCCTCTCATCTTCCCGCGAAAGCATTTGCGATATTTTTGTTTTTTTGGTTCAAACACTTTTTTCTCCTTTATAAATCCAAACTTTAATACCTACGTATCCTGATCTGGTTAGGGCCGGACAACTGGCGTAATCAACATCCGCTCTTAAGGTAGAAAGCGGGATTTTACCTTCGGAAAAAGTCTGACGCCGGGCAATTTCCGCTCCATCAATTCTTCCGGTAAAAATAACTTTAATCCCTTTCGCTCCGGCGGACATTACCCGGGCAATCGTTTTTTGAACGATTCTCCGGGGAGACATCCTTTTTTCAACCTGCTCGGCAATCCTTTGCGCAACAAAATAGGCGGATAAATCAGGACTTTTTACTTCTTGAGCAATAATTTCCAGATTTTTCTCCGGATTGGGAATAGAAATTAACTTTACCAGTTCTTTTTTCAGTTCTTCCAAGCCGGAACCGCCGCGGCCGATAACAACACCCGGACGGGAAACGGCAATTATAATTCTGATTTTATTAATTGATCTTTCAATTTCTACGGAAACGATTCCCGCCAACTGCAATTTCCGGAAAAGCAATTTTCTGATTTTAACATCTTCCAAAAGATATTTTTGATAATTAGTTTTCCGGCCATACCAACGAGCCTTCCAATCGTAAATTACACCCAATCTAAAAACGCTTGGATTAACTTTATTGCCCACTTTTTTTAAGTTCTCCGGCCAGTTTAATTGATTCCGGCGCAGGAAGAACTGCCTCCTCTTTGCTTTCAAAAATAACGGTTAAATGGTAAAATCTTTTCCTGATAATTCCGCTGTCAAATCTTGCCCCGTGAGAGCGATCCTGTCTTTTCATCCGCGGGCCTTCGTCAACCAAAATATTGACAATCTTTATCTCTTCCGGTTTGGCCAATTTCAAATTATTTTTGGCATTGGCCACTCCTTGAAGAACAACTTTTAAAATCAAATCGGCCGGCCGTTTAGTCATGAACCGTAATTTAGCCACAGCCTTTCCGGCCGTTAAACCGATAACGCTTTTGGCCACCAATCTGGCCTTTCGGGGACTGCCCCTCAAATATTTTCCGCTTGCTTTAATTATCATATTAAGTTTTTTCCAAAACTCTTTTAACAATTTTTCCGTGTCCTCTAAAAGTTCTCGTCGGAGAAAATTCGCCCAAACGGTGACCGACCATTTCCTCGGTAACAAAAACATCAATAAAAACATGGCCGTTATGAACGCCAAAAGTATAGCCGACAAATTCCGGCGGGATTTGCGATCTTCTTGCCCACGTTTTTAAAGTCTCTTTTTTTCCGGATTGTTTTTGAGCCAATACTTTTTTTAACAATTTTTGATCTATATAAGGACCTTTTTTTGAACTTCTGGACATGGTATCAAGTTCTTGTTTTTGGTTACCGGTTTTGGTTTTTAAATTTTAAACAAACCGGCTGTTTACCTGTTACTCACCAAGACAAAAACATTACCTCCTTCTTTTAACTATTAATTTATCGGAATATTTTTTTGACTTCCTAGTTTTAAACCCCAAGGTCTTTTTGCCCCAAGGAGTGACCGGAGAAGGCATACCAATTCCCGAACGGCCGTTACCTCCTCCATGCGGATGGGAACGGGGATCCTGAACAACTCCTCTGACTGTTGGTCGAATACCCATCCGAATCTTCCGACCGGCGGTTCCGATTATCCTTGTTTTCCAATCAAGATTACCCAACTGACCGATAGTCGCCTTCCCTGTTTCCGGAAAAAGTCTGATTTCTCCGGAAGGCAATTTAACGGTAACTAAACCGCCTTCGCGAGACATGATATAAGCTGCTCCGCCGGCCCCACGAACCAATTGAGCGCCCTTACCGGGAATTATCTCCAAACAATGTATCGCCATTCCTACCGGAATTTTGACCAAAGGAAGACAATTGCCGACTTTGATTTCTACGTTCTCTCCGGAAATAACCGAATCACCGACCTTTAAACCCTCGGGCCTTAAAATATAGCTTCTCTCTCCGTCACTATATTGTAATAAAGCCAAATCGGCATTGCGATTTGGGTCATACTCAATACCCAAAACCCTTGCCGGTAAATCGGTTTTGCTTCTTTTCCAATCAATTGTCCGGAGAAATCTCTTACTGCCGCCACCCTGATGACGAACGGAAATCGTTCCGTTCGAACCCCTACCGCCGGATCTTTTTAAGATTTTTTTCAATTTTCTTTCTTGACGACTCATTTTTTTACTGTTTTGCCGCTTGTCCTCCGGTTTCAAAAATTTCAATTTTTTGATCTTTCGCCAATTTAACCATGATTTTTTTACTGTCGTTTTGCCGACTTAATCTCCTGGTCTTCCAAGATCGTTTGTTTTTACCTTTTTTAACTACCGATCTTATTCCCGTAACGCTGACGGAAAAAGTCTTCTCAATTGCTTTTCTTGCCTGATTTTTATTAACTTTCTTTTCCACCAAAAACGAATACCAGCCCTTATTTGCTTTATCAAATGATTTCTCCGTAATCAGCGGCTTAACTTTAATTTCCGAAACAGAATCTAAATTATTTGCTTTTTCAATTTTAGCCATTTTTCTTCGTTATGCTTGTTTTTTTAACCGTTTTTCGGGCAACTTTTTTTATTTTCTTTTCTTCACCTGCCTCAACCTCAAGCTCTTTGGCAACCGATCGACCTTTTTTTATAACGGGCAACGAATCGCTTTCAATAATCAAAAAATCGTTATTCAATACTTCGTAAGCGTTAAGATTATCGGCTTTTAAGACCTGAACGTTTTTAAGATTGGCCACCGATCTTAACCAATCGGCATCTGATTTGGCAGCCACCAGACATAAATCAAAATCCTGCCAATCTTTTTTTAAATCGGCAACTTTCACTAACAGTCCGGAAAATAAAAGCGCTGCCGTTTTTGTCTTTGACCCCAAATCCGCAAAACTATTTACAAAAAACAAATTTCCTTCCGCCAATTTGGCGCTTAAAGCTAAAAACAAGGCTTTCGTTCTCAATTGCTTAGGTAGGGAAAGCTGCCAATTTTCCTTTCCGGTCGGACCATGGGCTGCTCCTCCGCCGACAAATATCGGCGAATAGCGATCTCCGTGCCGGGCGCGGCCGGTTCCTTTCTGCCGCCAGATTTTCTTACCCGAACCGGAAATATCGGCCCTGGTCTTAGCTCTGGCTCGCGACTTTCTTTGGTTGGCCAAATAAACCCTAACCGCCCGAGCAAGCAATACGGGATTTTTTTTAAGACCAAAAATTTGTTCCGGTAATTCCTTACTTTCGGATTCAAGAGATTTAAGATTATAAACTTTTGCCTTCATCGTTTAAATAATGTTTAAATTCAGATAATTTCGGCTTTAAATCGGGGATCATTCCCCACCTTTTTTAAAATAACGAAATCATTCTTTTTCCCGGGGATTGCTCCCTTGACCAAAATTTTGTTTGTCTCCCTATCAACCATAACCACCAAAAGATTTTTAACGGTTCGGTATTTATCTCCCTCTTTGCCCGCCATCCTCTTTCCCTTCATCACCCTTCCCGGAGTTGTCGTAGAACCGATTGATCCGGGAGCCCTTTCGCGATCGGATTGTCCGTGAGTCTGAGGACCGCCTTTAAAATGATAGCGTTTGACCACTCCGGCAAAACCAAGACCTTTGCTTTTTCCCTTGACGTCAATTAAATCTCCTGCCTGAAAAACTTTTTCCGCCGTAACAATTTCACCAACGGGCAATCTATCTTCAACTTCTATCCGGATCTCCTTGAGAAAAGGCTTTTTCTTTTTGGACTCCCAAGCCAGGCCTAAGGCCGAATAGCCGTCTTTTTCTTTAGTTCTTTCAAAAGCAACCCGGCAGGGTCCGGCAATAATTTCCGTCACCGGAAATCTCTCTCCTTCTTTGGAGAATATTTGCTTCATTTCGCCTTTTTTACCGATAATTTCTTTCATTTTGTTTTTATAACTTTCATGAATCGACAAAAATTTACAATAAAAAAAGTGCCTCAGGCACTTCCTTTTTCCTTTTGCCAAAGTGACCCGGCTCAATTATGTTTTAACTTCACGCAGCTGATTATATCACAACTTTAACCAGGAAACTATACCGAAACAATCAGAGGAAAATCAATTAAATCTTTCCAGAAGAAGGAGTCGATTACATCTTGATTTCAATATCCACGCCGGCCGGCAGATCCAAATTTTGCAGGCTTTCGATTGTCTTGCCGGTTGGATCCAAAATATCAATTAACCGGCGATGAGTAAGAATTTGAAATTCCTCCCGGGCATTTTTATCAACATGGGGGCTGGAAGTAACCACCACCAATTTCCTCTTTGTCGGTAAAGGAATCGGTCCGGAAACTTTTGCGCCCGAAGATAAAGCCGAATCCACAATTTTTGCGGCCGCTTCATCAATAACCCGATGATCGTATGATTTTAAACGTACCCTGATTCTTCCTTTAGGCATATTTCTGCTCTTAATTTTTAATCAGCTTTTTCTGCTTGAATATGGAGCCTGAGTTAAGACTCCCAGGCTCCATATTTTCTCAAGCAAAATTAAAAATCAATTAATAACTTACTTAACTGATAATTTTTGAGATCGCTCCGGCGCCGATAGTATGACCGCCTTCTCTGATAGCAAACCTCAAACCTTCTTCCATGGCTACCGGAACAATTAATTCCGCCGTCATTTTGGCACTGTCACCGGGCATCACCATTTCTACCCCTTGAGGTAAGGTAACATTGCCGGTAACGTCAGCCGTACTGATAAAGAATTGAGGTCTATAACCGGTAAAGAAAGGAGTGTGTCTTCCACCTTCCTCTTTGGTCAAAATGTAAACTTCAGCTTCAAACTTGGTATGAGGCTGAATACTTCCCGGTTTGGCCAAAATTTGACCTCTCTCAACATCGTCTTTCTCAATTCCTCTAAGCAAAACTCCAACATTGTCACCGGCTTGCCCTTCATCCAAGGTCTTGCGGAACATTTCTACGCCGGTAACGACGACTTTCTTGGTCGGCTTAAGGCCGATAATTTCCACTTCGTCATTAACCTTAACAAGGCCGCGGGTAACCCGGCCGGTAACAACCGTTCCTCTTCCTTTAATGGAAAAGACATCTTCGACCGGCATCAAAAAGGGTTTTTCCAGATCTCTGACCGGAGTCGGAACATATTCGTCAACCGCTTTCATTAAGTCCAAAATTGATTGCTCTCCTTGGGGATCTCCCTCAAAGGCCTTAAGAGCGGAAACCCGGACGATCGGGATTCCGTCTCCGGGAAATTGATATTTCTTTAAAAGTTCCCGGATTTCCATTTCAACCAGATCCAAAAGTTCCTTGTCGTCAATCAAATCGACTTTATTTAAAGCGACGACAATTGCCGGAACATTAACCTGGCGGGCCAACAAAACGTGCTCTCTTGTTTGGGGCATCGGTCCATCCGGAGCCGAAACAACCAAAATGGCACCATCCATCTGAGCAGCGCNNAGCAGCGCCGGTAATCATGTTTTTAACAAAATCGGCATTGCCCGGACAATCAATGTGGGCATAATGGCGTTTTTCTGTTTCGTACTCGCAGTGATGAATATTAATGGTGACACCGCGGGCCTTTTCTTCCGGAGCGTTGTCAACTTCAAAAAAATCCAAACCTTTGGTTGTATTACCCGGCTGCTTGGAAAGTACGCGGGTAATCGCGGCCGTTAAAGTAGATTTTCCATGATCAACATGACCAATCGTTCCTATATTAAGATGCGGCTTGGTCCGCTCAAATTTTTTTCCTGCTGTTTCTGCCATAAGTTCCTCCTTGATAATAAATTTAAATTAAAATCGTGTTTCTAATCATACCAAACTCAGGCTTTTTTTGCAAGAACCTGGCTTTGAACATTTTTTGGCATCTCTTCATAATGAGAAGGTTNNTCATAATGAGAAGGTTCCATATAATAGGAGGCTCGACCCTGGGTCATGCTTCTTAAGGTTGTGGTATAGCCGGGAATCTCCGATAAAGGAACCATGGCTTTGATCATCCTCATTGCGCCGCGGTTTTCCGTTCCCAAAATTTGAGCCCGTCGGCTGGACAAATCACCGATAACCGTCCCTAAAAATTCCTCCGGTGTCGTTACTTCCACTTTCATAATCGGTTCCAATAACGTCAAATCCGCATTTTTTACCGCATCCTGAAGTGCCATGGAACCGGCGATTTTAAAAGCAATTTCCGAAGAATCAACTTCATGGAAACTACCGTCATAAACAACGACCTTCATGTCCACCAAGGGAAAACCGGCCAGCACGCCATTTTCCATCGCTTCCTTAACGCCTTTTTCAATCGGAGAAATAAATTCCGTCGGAATCGCGCCGCCTTTAATTTCCGAGGCAAATTCATAACCTTCACCCCGGTTTTTCGGTTCCACCCTCAAAAGACAGTGACCATATTGCCCGCGACCGCCGGACTGATGAATATATTTTCCCTCTCCGTTGGCAATTTTCTTGACCGTTTCCTTATAGGCGACCTGGGGGGCGCCGGTATTGGCTTCCACTCCGAATTCCCTTTTCATCCGATCGACAATAATATCCAAATGTAATTCGCCCATTCCGGAAATAATAGTCTGTCCGGTTTCGCGATTGGATTTGATTTTAAAAGTAGGATCTTCTTCCGAAAGTCGATTTAAAGCATTGCCCAATTTTTCCTGGTCGGCCTTCGTTTTCGGCTCAATTGCCAAAGAGATAACAGGTTCCGGAAAAGTAATTGATTCCAAAATAATCTGTTTCCCGGAATCGGCCAAGGTATCACCCGTAGAAGTTTTTGTCAAACCGATAGCCGCCACAATCTCGCCGGCATAAGCTTCGGTAATTTCCTCTCTTTTGTCGGCATGCATTAAAAGCAACCGGCCGATTCTTTCTTCGTTTCTTTTGGAAGTATTCATCACCGAACTGCCCGACTTTAAAGTCCCGGAGTAAACCCTCAAATAAGTTAATTTCCCGACATGAGGATCAACCTGAATTTTAAAAGCCAAGGCAGATAGGGGCGAATCGTTTCTGGTTTCTCTTTCTTCCTCTTGGCCGGTAATGGGATTAATTCCTTTTACCGCCGGAATATCTAAAGGCGAAGGAAGAAAATCTACCACTCCGTCCAAAACCGGTTGAACCCCTTTATTTCTTAAAGAGGAACCGACAAACAAAGGCACCAACTTTAAATTGATGGTTGCCTGGCGTAAAACTTTCTTCAAATCTGCCAAGGCCGGCTCTTTCCCGTCAAGATATTGGGCCAAAAGACCTTCATCCTCCGCGCAAATCTGTTCAATTAGATCGCTTCTGGCAGCTTCAACTTCCGTTTCCATCCCCGACGGAATCGGCCCTTCTTCAAATTGAATTCCCAATGGATCTTTTTCCCAAAATAAAGCCTTCCTCTCCAATAAAGAAATTACCCCCTTGAAAGATTGCTCTGCACCAATAGGATAAGTAATAACCGCCGGTTTAATACTCAACCTATCTTTAATCATCTTCAAACTAGCTTTAAAATCGGCGCCCAAAACATCCATTTTATTCATGAAGATCAATCGGGGAACGGAATATTTGTCCGCCTGGTGCCAAACGGTTTCCGACTGGCTTTGAACGCCGGAAGCGGCATCAAAAATCATAACCGCTCCGTCCAATACCCGCAAAGATCGTTCCACTTCCGCCGTAAAATCAACGTGACCGGGCGTATCAATAATATTGATCCGGTGATCCTGCCAAAAAGTCGTAATCGCCGCCGAAACAATGGTAATTCCTCTTTCTCTTTCCTGAGGCATCCAATCAGTTACCGTCGTTCCCTCGTCAATATTCCCGAGTTTGTAGGTTTTGCCGGTATAAAAAAGAATCCGCTCGGTCGTAGTCGTTTTGCCGGCATCAATATGGGCGATAATGCCGATATTCCGGACTTTGTCCAAAGAAACGATTCTTTCGGTTGTTTTTAAAATTTGTGCCATGTTTTATTTTTTTGGTAATAAAAAAACCGCTTTCTCTCTACGCCGGAAAGATACTGACTGGAAGGGGCCTTACCCCTAGCTTTATTCTCAGCGAAGGAAACGAGGGGAAAGCAGTTTTACTTCAACCTTAAGTATTCTATCAAATTTCCGGAGATAAAATCAACTGGTTTATTGATGGTGACCTTTTTTTTCTTTGGAAAACCTTTTTTGAAGAATTTTCAATAACCGACCTTTATCAATATCCCAACGGTTAAGGTAAAAAATATAAGCAATTTCCAACAATCCAAAAGTATTAATAACCATCAAAAGGATAAACCAAACCAAATGTTTTTTTCCGGCCGCCTTCCATAAAGCCCAAGTTTTCCAAAAAAAACTCCAAAAAAGAAAAACTGCAAAAAATAGGTTTTGATTCATTATTTCGTTAATTTTCATAATTTTTCGGTTTAAAAACTTATTTCTAAAATTCTTTCTTGTCTTTTGCCGTGAACTTTTACCGGCTTCCGCAGCCGCCTATTGGTTTGGGCGTTGAAGGATTGCCGTGTTTTACCCATTCGCTCCCGTTGCAAACCCAACTATCTTCCGGACCAGCCAAAAGAAATCTTAAAGATAACAATATTACAAAAACAATTAAAATACCAATCAAAAATAATAATCTTTTTTTTGCTATTTGTTTCATCGGTTACTTTTTCTTATCCAATTTGTCCAGCTTAAGTAATTTTATTCCATAATAGACAACCAGAGCCACCACCAAGAAATCAATTAAGGTGGTGACAAAGTGACCATAAAGAATTTTGGACGGACCCAAGGATAAAGAAGCCGTATCTAAACCCTTGGCCACACCTAAAATCAAACCCAGAAAAGGATTAATCAAATCGGAAACAATTGCCGCCACCAATTTTGAAATCGCTCCGCCCAAAATAAAACCGACCGCCAAACCGACAACTCCCTGTTCTCTGATAAATTCCATAAAACCTTTCATTAAAAATCACCTCCTTATTTATTTTTCTAAGCAAAATTATCATGCAATATTTTTTAAAAAAAAACAAGAAGGGATATCCTAATGGAATATTCGGAAAGAAATCTTTTTCTTTACCAGCGGAAGTGCGAGAAAGCTTTGTTTGCTTCGGCCATCTTGTGGGTATCTTCTCTTCTTTTAACTGCGCCACCAAGACCGTTGGAAGCATCAATCAACTCGGCGGCCAGTTTTTCGGCAAAAGTATGGTATTCCCGGCTCGGCCTGGCTAAAGTGGCCGTAATCAACCAACGAATGGCCAAAGAATCTCGGCGATCACCCCTTACCGGCATCGGCACCTGATAAGCGGCGCCGCCGATTCGTCTCGGTCTAACCTCCATCAAGGGCCGGATATTATCCATCGCCTTGTTAAAAACAACCAGCGGATCACTCTTGCTTTTTTCTTTAACCAAATCAAAAGCACGGTAAATTTGTTTTTCCGCCACCTGTTTTTTCCCGGAGCGCATCGTTCGGTTAATTAATTTACTGATCAGTTTACTTTTATAAACAGAGTCTTCAAGGACTTCTCTTTTTTTAATTGCTCCCGATCTTGGCATAGTTGTTTATTAAGTCGTCGCCGAAGCGGCCGTTTGGCTGGCCCTTCCCGAAGCGCCTCCTCCACTAATCTTGGTTCCGTATTTTGATCGACCTTTTTTCCGCCCGACAACCCCGGTAGTATCATATTTTCCCCTAACAACATGGTATTTAATCCCAACCAAATCCTTAACCCGACCGGCCCGAACCATCACGATAGAATGCTCCGCCAATTCGTGGCCGATTCCGGGAATATAAGCGGTAATTTCCTGCTTGTTTGATAATCTGACCTTGGCCACTTTTCTTAAACCGGAATTTGGCTTTTTGGGAGTAATTGTTTTCACTAAAGTAACTACCCCTCTTTTTTGGGGACTGACCGAATTCACCAAAACCCTTTTCCGGGAATTGTAAGATTTTCTTAAGGCGGTCGCCTTAATTTTTTTGACAATTTTTTTGCGTCCTTTTCTGACTAATTGTGAAATTGTAGGCATAGTTTTAATTATTTTTCCGGCTCTGATTTTACCACATCTTTCGTCAGTTCTCTAGCCGCTTCCAAACTGACCGGAATCAGTCTCCCGATAATAACGTTTTCTTTAAGTCCCCGGAGCGCGTCTTCTTTACCTTCCAGGGCAGAATCGGACAAGACACTGGTTGTTTCCTGAAAAGAAGCGGCGGAAAGCCAGGATTCGGTTTTCAAAGCCGCCTGGGTAATTCCTAAAATTATTTTCTGTGCCGTCGCCTTTTGCTCGGGATCTTTGATTTTGGAATTTTCCTCTTCAAAGACTTTTTCTTCCACAATTTCTCCCGGTAAAATTGAAGTCGCTCCCTGATTTTTAATTCTGACCTTTTCGCTCATTTTCCTGACAATAACCTCAAAATAACGATCGTTAATCGGAATACCCTGGGATTCGTAGACTTTTTGAATTTCGTCAACCAAATAAATCTGGGCCTCCCTTAAACCTTTTATTTGCAAAATCTCTTTAATATCCAAAGATCCGGAGGCAATCTGGGTGCCCGCCAAAATTTCCTCTCCTTCGCTAACTTTTAGAGAGCTTGTTAACGGCACCAAATATTCCCGAACTTCTCCGCTTTTCTTCTGTTCCCGAACAACCACCCGATTGCCAAAATTTTCCGGGTGAATTTCTACCTTACCGGAAATCTCCGCCAGGGGAGAAAGAACTTTAGGAATTCTTACCTCAAAAAGCTCAGTTACCCTCGGCAAGCCCTGAGTTACATCCAAACCGACAACTCCGGCCGTATGTTTTGATTTTAAGGTTAATTGTGTTCCCGGCTCGCCGATTGATTGAGCGGTAATAACCCCAACCGGAGTCCCGATTTCCACCATTTTCCGGGTAGAAAAATCCCATCCGTAACAGGCAGCGCAAAAACCAAACTTTGACGCGCAGGTTAAGGGAGATCTGACCCAAACGGAGACAGCAGCGCTTTCTTCAATCGTCTTTAACTTTTTCTCGTCAATTTCTTCACCTTTCTTGAAAATTATTTTTTTGGTCTTCGGATCTGTCAAATCTTTTGCCAAAATCCGACCCAAAATTCTTTTTAAGAAAGCTTTTTCCCTGGGACCGGATTTAATAATCTCAATCCCTTCTTTGGTCAAACAATCTTCTTCGTGAATAATCGCATCATGGGCAACATCAACCAGTTTCCGGGTCAAATAACCGGCATCCGCTGTTTTTAAGGCCATATCGGTTAAGCCTTTTCTTGAACCCCTGGTGGTAGTAACATACTCAAAAACCGAAAGCCCTTCTCTAAAGTTGGATTTAGTCGGCAAATCTACGACCTTGCCCAAAGGATCAACCACCAAGCCTCTGATTGCCGAAATTTGTTTTAAAGTATCTTTGGAAATCCGGCCGACTCCCGCCTCAATAACGATCTTTATTGGATTGCCTTCATGAAACTTTTCCCAGGTTTTTTCCGCTAAATCTTCCGTTGTTTCCAGCCAAACTTCTTGAGAAAGCCTCTTTTTTTCTTCCTGGGTAATTAACCCTTGCTTGAAATTTTCTTCAATTTCCGCCACTTTTCGGTTTGAATCCTCAATGATCGCCTGTTTTTCCGGCAAAAGCTCACAATCTTTAACCGAAAGGGAAACTCCGGAAATAGTTCCGGACCAAAAGCCCAAATCTTTCAAGCTGTCAACCATCTTCATCAATTCTTCTTCGCTGCAAGTCTTGAAGGCCTTCTCAAAAAGCTGTTTAACCGTGCTTTGTTTTACCGGTTCGTTAATAAATCTCAAAGATTCGGGAATTACTTCGTTGAAAAAGATTCTTCCGACTGTGGTTTCCAATAAAGAATCGTGGTAATGAACTTTAATTTTTTGCCTCAGTTGGATTTTTCCGCTTTGGTAAGCAAAAATGGCTTCGCTAAAATCGGCGCAAATAATCTTGCTTTCCGGTAAATTTAAGGGGGTTGAAGTCAAATAATAAATTCCCAAGGACATCTCTTTTGTCGCCGGAACCGTAATCGGAGAGCCGTCGGACGGCCTTAACAAATTCTTATTCGGAAGCATCAAGCGACACGCTTCTTCCCGCGAAGCCGAAGAAAGAGGAACGTGAACCGCCATCTGGTCTCCGTCAAAATCAGCATTAAATCCAGAGCAGACGCAAGGATGAATCCGGATAGCGTTTCCTTCAATCAAAATCGGATAAAAAGACAATATTCCCAACTTATGAAGAGTCGGCGCCCGGTTAAGCATCACTGGGTGATTTTTGGTAATTTCTTCCAAAATATCAAAAATTTCCGGCGGCCTTCTTTCCAACATATTGCGAGCACTGCGAACATTCGGAGCAACTCCCTTAAGAATCATCTCCCTTAAAACAAAAGGCTTAAACATTTCTAGAGCCATTTCCTTGGGAAGGCCGCATTGATTCAATCTCAATTCCGGACCAACAACAATAACCGACCTGCCCGAATAATCAACCCTTTTCCCTAAAAGATTTTGCCTAAATCGTCCTTGTTTACCCCTCAACATATCCGAAAGCGATCTCATTTTGATTTTCTTTACTCTTCTTTTTTCTCTGACCGCCTTAGCCGAATCAATGAGAGCATCAACCGCTTCCTGAAGCATTCTTTTCTCGTTTCTCAAAATAATTTCCGGCGCTCCCAAATCAACCAAGTGTTTAAGCCGGTTGTTCCGGTTAATCACCCGACGCAAAAGATCGTTCAAATCGCTTGAAGCGAAACGACCTCCGATCAGCTGAACCATCGGCCGCAAATCAGGAGGAATTACCGGCAAAGCAGTCAGAATCATCCATGAAGGATTAATCCCGGCTTTAACCATTTTTTCAACGATCCTTAATCTCTTGGAAGCTTTGGCGTGTTTTTGTCCTGAAGTTTTCAAAACCTGTTCTTTCAATTCTTCTTCCATTTTCTTAAGATTAATCTTCTTGATAATCTCCAGTAAACTTTCCGCTCCCATACCAACTTTGATAAAATGATCAGCCTTAGCCTCTCTCAGGCGGAAAAGGTCGTCTTCAGAGATAATAGACATCATTCTTAATCCCCTGGCTTTATCAACCAAAAGAGAAAAACCTCTTTTAATATCTTCTTCTTCTTCGGCTTTTTCTTCCTTGATCTGCTGAATTTTTTGTCTTAAAGAAAGATTTAGCTCTTCGGTGGCCAAGGCAACTTGCTCCGGATTTTTGACTCTCTTTTTCATCTCTTTTATCTTGTCTCCGTTGGTGTCTTCGGCCTCTTTTAATCTTTTTTCCGTTTCCTTCTCTAAATCAATCAATTTTTCCTCCAGATACTGATTTATTTTGTCTACCGCTTCTTTTCTTTCTTCCTCATTAACTTCCGTAACAATATATTGAGCAAAATAAATGACTCCTTCCAGGCTTTTGGGAGCAATATCCAAAAGTAAAGAAATTTTTGAAGGGGCTCCTCGAAAATACCAAACATGAGCGACCGGACAGGCTAAATTGATATGGCCCATTCTTTCTCTTCTTACCCGCGAAAGAGTTACTTCAACGCCACACTTATCGCAAACGATACCCCGATAACGGATTCTCTTGTATTTTCCGCAATAACACTCCCAATCCTTTGTCGGACCGAAGATCTTTTCGCAAAAAAGACCGTCTTTTTCCGGCTTCAAGGTCCGGTAATTTATCGTTTCAGGCTTGGTCACTTCTCCGTGAGACCAGCCTTTAATTTCCTCGGGCGAGGCTAATTTAATTTGTAGAGATTTGAAATCGACAATACCTTTCATCATATTTTTAAAATTTAACTTTCCTCAGATAAATTTTTACCTGAATCTTCGGTTAAAACCGCTCCGGAATCATTAATAACGGCCGCTCCGGAAGCCTGGGCTAATTCTTCGGCTTCTTTTTGATCGACTTCGTTAATTTCTCCTTCTTCGGGAACTTTCTTTTCCACCACTCCCCGGGGAACGATATTTAAACCCAAAGCCTTTAACTCATTTACTAAAACATTGAAAGACTCCGGAACCGAAGCCTGGGGAATATCGGCTCCATTGACGATTGCTTCAAACGCTTTTGCCCGACCGACAACATCATCGCTTTTGATCGTTAACATTTCCTGCAAAACATGAGCCGCCCGATGGGCTTCCAGGGCCCAAACTTCCATTTCTCCCAATCTTTGACCTCCCATTTGGGCTTTCCCGCCCAAAGGTTGTTGAGTGATCAGAGAGTATGGACCGGTAGACCGCGCATGGGTTTTATCTTCAACCATATGAATTAGTTTCATGATATAAGCAACGCCGACAGTCACTTTTTGGTCAAAGGGTTCTCCTGTCCGGCCATCATAAAGAGTAACCTTGCCGTCACTGGGGAAACCCATTTTTTCAAATTCCTGCCAAATCAAATCTTCATTGGTTTTCTCAAAAACCGGAACCGAAACCTTAAGATTTTCCTTTTTACAAAGCCAGCCAAGATGAGCTTCCAAAAGCTGACCCAAATTCATTCTGGCCAAGGCCGAAAGAGGGGAAATAATAATATCAACCGGGGTACCGTCTTCTAAATGAGGCATGTCGTAAACGGGAACAATTTTGGAAATAAACCCTTTGTTTCCGTGTCTTCCGGCCAATTTATCTCCTTCGGTAATTTTTCTTATCTGGGCAACCTTAACCTTAATCGTCATGTTTACTCCCGGTTCCAGTTCGTCTCCTTTTTCCCGATCAAGAATCTGAATGTCAATAACGGTTCCTCTTTCGCCGTGAGGCATCCTTAAACTGGTATCCCGAACTTCTCTAGCCTTTTCACCAAAAATCGCTCGCAACAACCACTCTTCGGCCGAAAGTTCCGTTTCCCCTTTTGGAGCAATTTTTCCGACCAGGATATCATTTTGCTGAACTTCCGCTCCGATAACAACAATGCCGTCTTCGCCCAAATTAGCCAAATCCTGTTCGCTCACATTGGGAATATCGCGAGTTAACTCTTCGGGACCGAGCTTGGTATCAACTACCTGAGTTTCGTATTCTTCAATAGAAATTGAGGTGAAAACGTCTTCTTTCACCAATCTTTGAGAAATAATAATCGCATCTTCAAAACCCAAACCCTCAAAAGAGCAGTAAGCGATTACCAAGTTTCTTCCCAAGGCCAATTCGCCTTTTTCCGAAGCCGGGCCGTCAATCAAGAGATCGCCTTCCTTAACTTCTTCTCCGGTCTCTACCACCAACCGCTGAGAATAACAGGTTCCGTAGGGGTTAGTCCGAGAAAACTTATCCAAGTAATAAGTTTCCAAATTGCCTTCAATTTCAATATTTTCCTCTTCCGGTAAATCTTTTTTAACTTTACCGCTAACCCTTAAAACAACTTTTCTCGCGTCCGCATAAACTATTTTCCCCGAATGTCTTGCTCTAACGATTTTCTTTGTTGTCTGGGTTACAACCGCTTCCATCCCTGTTCCTACCATTGGCGCTTCCGGAGCCAAAAGCGGAACCGCTTGGCACTGCATGTGAGTGCCCATTAAGGCTCGATTCGCCTCGTCATTAGCCAAAAAGGGAATTAAAGATGCAGACATGCCAACAACCTGTGACGGAGCAACATCCATAAAAGAAACTTTTTCGACACTGGTTTCCGTAAATCCCCCCTGATAACGAACAGGAACCCATTTGTCGGTAATATAACCTTTTTCGTCGACATTAACTTTTGCGTGTGTAATGTAATATTCCTTTTCGTCATCCGCCTGGAGATAAACAATTTCGTCGGTAACTTTCATCTTTATCGCGGCTCCTGATTTTTCCTTTATAATTTTCCGGTAAGGAGCTTCCAAAAATCCGTAATCGTTAACATTGGCAAAAAGAGCAAGATAAGTAACCAGTCCGATATTCGGACCTTCCGGGGAACGGACAGGGAAAATTCGGCTATATTGAGACGAGTCAATGTCCCTGATGGAGAAAGAAGCTCTTTCTCTGGTAATCCCGCCCTGGCCCGTAACCGAAAGTCGTCTTAAGTTGTCCAATTCGGACAAGGGATTGGTTTGATCAAGAAT
>MTKZ01008734.1_pt1 | contig 34510 bp, 46 predicted proteins | sample 1042781 | NCBI WGS metagenome assembly MTKZ01 (sample SAMN06212207, study PRJNA360539) | anaerobic digester metagenome | biome: Wastewater treatment plant; material: sludge; isolation source: anaerobic digester fed with sludge from wastewater treatment plant | place: Denmark: WWTP Viborg ...
GGACTCGAACCTACGGCCTTCGCGATGTCAACGCGACGCTCTAACCAACTGAGCTAACCGCTCAAACAGCATACATTATATACATAAGTTCAATTCTTGGCAAGTAAATTCATCAATTTACATTCGAAATGTGAATTGACTGTGAATTGACTTAATTGCTTTGCAAAAAGAACACGAAAAGTACAAAAATCTCTTTCGATTTCATGAAATGCTGGTAAAATCGGTTTTAATTTATCGTCATATAACTTGAATCATCATTGATTTTCCCAAAAATCATATTGTAAAAAAATTATGATATAATATCTCAGTTTGCGCTGATAGATGCCGGCGCAACAAATATCGCATATCAAGAATCTGTTCTTTTGCGCACGACACAAATTCCACGGTGACGCATTGACAGGTTGACTGATTGCGGACAAGATGATGCAGCTAAGCCCATGCTGGCAATCTTGAAACGGGGTCAACTTGATCTCACGAATATACCTAAAATAAGGGAGAAAACAGAGAATGTTTAAAGGGCTACTCGGCAAGAAAATCGGCATGACCCAGATTTTCGATGAGAATGGTATCGCAGTACCGATTACCGTCATCGAAGCTGGGCCTTGCTTTGTTACCCAGTTGCGTAATCAGGAAACTGATGGGTACACTGCCGTTCAAATTGGTTTTGAAGAAGTTAAGCCAAAACGAGTTTCGAATGGTGAAAAGGGTCACTTAAAGCGGAACAACTTGCCTCCGCTGCGCTTTTTGCGCGAATTTCGTGTTAAAGATCCACAGGTTTCCGAAGGTGATAAGGTAACTGTGGATTTGTTCGCATTAGGCGAACTGGTCGATGTTGTTGGTACCAGCAAGGGGCGGGGATTTGCCGGCGGTGTAAAACGTTATAATTTCCGCGGCGGACCAAAAACACATGGTCAGTCTGATCGTCTTCGTGCGCCTGGTTCGCACGGTTCCGGTACAACACCGGGGCGTGTTTTCAAGGGTTCCCGTGGTCCGGGTCATATGGGCAATGATCGTGTAACGGTACAAAACCTGAAGGTCGCTTTTGTCGATACAGAACGTAATCTGATCGGTGTTAAGGGCGCAATCCCCGGATCGCGCGGCGGTCTTGTAATGATTAAGGAAGCCTGTAAATCCTGAACGGATTTATCGGAATAGGGAGCGTAAGTACTATGATTATCGATGTCAAAAATATGAAGGGTGAAAAAGTCAGCGAAGTTGAACTTCCTGAAGCAATTTTCGAAGCCCCGATTTACATAGACTTGATGAATCAGGCATATGTTCGTCAAATGGCAAACGCCCGCCTCGGAACACACGAGACCAAAACCCGACATGAAGTTGCTGGCGGTGGTAAAAAACCGTTCAAACAAAAGGGTACTGGACGAGCTCGACAGGGTTCAATCCGCGCTGCACAGTGGAAGGGCGGCGGCAGGGTTCATACCCCGCATATGCGTGACTATACTCAAGCAATGCCTAAGAAAATGCGCCGGGCAGCGCTGCGTTCTGCTTTAAGTGTCAAAGCAGGCGAATCTCAAATCGTTGTTGTGGATGAATTGAAACTGGTCGAACCGAAAACCCGCCTCATGGCTTTAGCCCTGAATGCGCTGGTCGGTTCCAGCAGCGCCTTGATTCTCGTCCCTGATGTTGAATCAACAGCGGATGTCGTTCGAGCAACCAACAATCTGCCCGATGCAAAAATATTAAGAGCGAATTATTTAAATATCCGCGACTTATTAAGTTTTGATCATGTCATCCTTCCGGTGGCAGCTATCGAAACGATTAGCGCGTACTTAGGATAAGGAGGAGAAATGTCAACAATTTATGATGTACTCCGCCGTCCAATGGTGACAGAAAAGACAAATGATTTAGCTTTCAAACTGAATCAATATGTTTTTGAAGTGCAGGTAAATGCAAACCGGACTTTGGTAAAAGAGGCTGTTGAATCGATTTTTAAAGTCAATGTCGTTAGCGTCAATATTATCAAAACACCGGGTAAGTCAAAGCGGAATACAAAGAGCCGACGTGTCACTCTCAAGAAACCTGTTATGAAAAAGGCTATGGTTACATTGGCTGCCGGTGAGAAGATTCCGTTCTTCGAGGGGGTTGAATAATGGCCGTTAAGATTTATAAACCTATTACCCCGAGTTTGCGTAATATGACCGGTTATACCTTTGAAGAAATTACAAAGAAAAAACCGGAGCGATCCTTAATTGTATTTCGCAAACAACATGCAGGCCGCAACAATGATGGACGTATAACAGTTCGTCATCGCGGCGGTGGGGAAAAACGATTTATTCGCATTATCGATACGAAACGCGATAAAATTAACATCCCCGCGAAAGTTGCTGCCATTGAATATGATCCGAATCGAACAGCCCGCCTGGCTCTTCTTTTCTATGTTGACGGAGCAAAAAGCTATATCTTAGCCCCGATCGGTTTGAAAGTTGGCGATATGGTTGTGTCTGGTCCGAATTCTGAAATCAGAGTCGGCAACGCAATGCCGATTTCCAACATCCCGGTTGGTTCGACCATTCATAACGTTGAATTAAAACCTGGCAAAGGCGGACAATTAGTTCGTGCAGCCGGTGCATCCGCTCAACTTCTGGCAAAAGAAGGTGATTATGCTCAGGTTCGTCTTCCTTCCGGTGAAGTCCGGTTGGTGCAACAGGTTTGTTATGCTACGATCGGTCAAATTGGCAACCTGGATCACAGTAATGTGAAACTGGGAAAAGCCGGACGCAAACGTCATCTGGGTATTCGCCCGACCGTTCGCGGTACTGCGATGTCCCCGCGCGACCATCCGCATGGTGGTGGTGAAGGACGTCAACCAGTTGGTATGCCTGGGCCGAAGACCCCTTGGGGTAAACCGGCTTTGGGTTATAAAACCCGAAATAACAAGAAAACGGACAAATATATTGTTCGACGCCGCAATGTCAAGAGCGGACGTTAGTCCTCGGATCAGTCATTTAAGAGAGGTACGAAGAAATGTCAAGATCATTAAAGAAAGGGCCGTTTGTAGACCCGAAACTCTTAAAGAAGGTTGAAAAAATGAATGACGCCGGCGACAAGAAAGTAATTCGCACTTGGAGCCGCGCCAGTACAATCTTCCCCCAGATGGTAGGTCATACCATCGCCGTACATGACGGTCGCCGCCATATTCCGGTTTACATCACCGATAACATGGTGGGTCATCGATTGGGTGAGTTTGCCCCCACCCGTCTGTTCCGTGGTCATGTTTCGGAAAAATCGACAAAGAGGTAGAAACAATGGCACAAGATGTAATAGCAAAATTAAACAACTGTGGTGTTTCTGCCCAAAAAGTTCGACTGGTGATCAATTTGGTTCGCGGTAAGCCTGTAAATGCGGCATTGAATATTTTGAAATTTACAAACAAAATTTCAGCAGAGCCGATCTACAAACTGATTGCATCCGCAGCAGCAAATGCAGAAGAAAATTATGGCCTCGATCGGAATGAAATGTATGTACAAAGCATTTTCTGCGATGAAGCAGCAACTCGCCGCTGGAGATATTTTGGAGCTAGAGGTCGTTTCAAACCAGTTCTTCGCCGATCATCCCATATTACTGTGGTTCTTCGAGAACGTGAGTAGTGTGAGACCGAAGGAACCAAGGAAGAAATCAGGAGAAAAATATGGGTCGTAAAGTACATCCTATCGGATTTCGATTGAATATCAACAAACCCTGGGATGGGCGTTGGTATGCGAAGGGAATTGATTATGTGGATCAGCTTCATCAGGATTTAAGAATTCGGGATCTGATTCATGACCAAACCGGAAAAGCAGGCGTTTCAAAAGTTGAAGTTGAACGCTTCCCCGGAAAAGTAAAAGTCGTGGTGAACACTGCGAAGCCCGGTATCCTCATTGGCCGGAAAGGTGAAACAGTTAAAATTGTTCGCCAGAACCTCGAATCGATGACCGGCAAAAAAGTGGACTTGGAAATCAAGGAAATCAAATCGCCGGATCTGGATGCATATTTGGTCGCACAGAATATTGCGGGCCAGATTGAACGCCGTGTTGGTTATCGCCGTGCTATGAAACGTGCAATTCAGCAAGGTTTGCGCCAGGGCGGTCTCGGTGTCAAAGTCCAGGTAAGCGGTCGTTTGAGCGGTGCCGATATGGCGCGTACCGTTGTCCTGCGTGAAGGCCAGGTACCACTGCAAATGCTTCGTGCAGATATTGATTTTGCGCGTGCTGAAGCCAGCACAACCTACGGCAAAATCGGTGTAAAAGTGTGGATCTATCGCGGAAACATCCTTTCAATGAGTGAAGAAGTATCTGCAGAATCCACTGAGGGTGTTTACGTCAGTGAATAATACTTACACCGGATGGTTATACGGAAATTCCGTGTATTTCGGTTAATCGAAAAAAGAGGTATTGGATATGTTAATGCCAAAACGTGTGAAGTACCGCAAGCAGCAGCGTGGCCGTATGCGAGGAAAGGCCTTGCGCGGAGCGGATATCAACTTCGGCGAATTCGGTCTGATGGCTATGGAACCGGGCTGGGTTACCCAAAGACAGATCGAAGCTGCTCGCCGTACACTGGCGCGTGAGATGAAGCGCCGCGGGAAGGTTTGGATTCGAATCTTTCCGGATAAGCCATATACACACCGCCCGCCAGAGACTCGTATGGGTAAAGGAAAAGGCAACGTGGAATATTGGGTAGCAGTCGTTAAACCGGGTCGTATTATGTTCGAAATTGGCGGGTTAACTGAGGATGTAGCCTTAGAGGCTCTCCATCAGGCTTCCTACAAGTTTTCAATTCGGACGAAAGTGATTTCTCGGCACGAACTGGGTACAGGAGAACAACAGCAATGAAACCAGCAGAAATCAGAATTTTATCAAGAAAAGAAATTGTGGCAAAGCTGGCTGATTTAAGACAAGAAAGCATGAATCTGCGATTCCAGGTTGTTTCTGGCCAATTGACAGATTTCAGCCGTGTCAAAGAAGTTCGCCGTGATATTGCCCGGATGGAGACCATTCTTCGCGAAATGGAATTGAAGAGTCAACAAGAAGGTGAAGCATGAATGCACGCCGCCGTATAATGGGTATCGTCACTAGTGACAAAATGGATAAAACTGTTGTGGTTGAAATCAGCCGCACTTATCGCCATCCGCTGGTCGGAAAAATTGTTCATGATTTCAAACGTGTCAAAGCACATGATGAAAAGAATGAATGCAAAATCGGCGATAAAGTTTTACTGGTAGAAAGCGCTCCGCTTTCAAAAGAAAAACGATGGGTTGTTGAATCCATAATCAAACGTGACGAAAAGAAAGAAATTGTCGAAGAAATCACCGAAGAGCTGGCAGCAGAACTTAAGGAAGGAGCACAAGAATGATCCAAAAAGAATCCAGACTTAAAGTTGCTGATAATACAGGTGCAAAAGAAATTCTTGTTATACATATCACCGGTGGTTCAGTTCGACGATATGGGTATGTTGGCGATATCGTTGTCGGTACAGTCAAGTCCGCAACACCGCATGGTTCGGTTAAAAAGAGCGATATCGTGAAAGCAGTCATCGTCCGTTGTTCGAAAGAATGGCGACGCGAAGATGGGTCATCCATCCGCTTTGATGACAATGCAGTGGTGATTTTGGATGCAAATGGTACTGATCCAAAAGGTACTCGTATTTTCGGACCTGTGGCACGTGAATTACGTGAAAAAGGATTTACGAAAATCGTTTCCCTGGCACCGGAAGCAATCTAATCACGAAAGATGGAGCGAAGAATGAAACAAAAAATTCGCAAGGGTGATACTGTCGAAATTATCAGCGGCCGCTCTGAAGACAAGAAGAAACGTGGAGAAGTCATTCGTATGATTCCCACCGAATCTCGCGTTGTTGTCCAGGGTGTTAATATTCGGTCACGACATAAGGGGCAGACTCAAGCAGGACGCCGCCAGATTGATGCCGGCATTGTAAAATTTGAGGCACCCATTCACATTTCAAATGTGATGCTCGTATGCCCGAAATGTAACAAGGCAACCCGCGTTGGGTTCAGCCGTGAAAATGGTAAATTAAGCCGAATCTGCAAAAAATGTAATGCGGATATCGATGCGTAAGTAGCAGGAGAAAAAAACATGAATCAACTGAAAGAGAAATATCTGAACAATGTTGTTCCTGCTATGAAGACCGCTTTAAATCTGGACAATCCGATGCAGTATCCCCGTATTGAAAAAATTGTAATCAATATCGGTCTTGGAGAAGCACTGGATAATCCGAAAGCGTTGGATGCGGCGGTTAATGATCTAACCCAGATCGCTGGGCAAAAACCCGTGATAACGAAAGCCCGTGTCAGTATTGCAAACTTCAAACTGCGTGAAGGGCGGCAAATCGGTGCTAAAGTTACACTGCGCGGCGAAAAAATGTGGGCTTTTTTGGATCGTGTGATCAATATTGTTCTGCCTCGTGTTCGTGACTTCCGCGGAATTTCCGCAGAAGCATTCGACGGCCGCGGCAACTATACACTCGGTTTGAAGGAACAGACATTGTTCCCGGAAATTGATTACGAAAAAGTCGACAAAGTCCGTGGTATGGAAATTACTATCGTTACTACAGCACAGACGGACGATCAAGCACGCGTAATGCTTGATCTGCTCGGCATGCCTTTCAGGAAGGGTTAATATGGCAAAGAAATGCATGAAATATCGTGAAATTCGGCGTGAATACCCGAATCAGGTTCGCAATCGATGTCGACTTTGCGGTCGTCCGCATGGATATATGCGTCGTTTTGGTTTATGCCGCATTTGCTTCCGCGAACTTGCGCTGAATGGCCAAATTCCCGGCGTTACGAAGTCATCCTGGTAATAGACACGGAGGAATAGAATAATGGTAAATGATCCTATTGCCGATATGTTGACTCGAATTCGCAACGCAATGATGGCTGGCCATGCAACGGTTGCGATGCCAAGTTCAAATATCAAAATTGAAATCGCTCGGATCCTCAAAGAAGAAGGTTATTTGGATTCTTATGAGATTTTAGAGAGCGAAAATGTAGCTCAGCGTGTTCTGCGTGTAAAAATCAAATATGCAGGAGAACGCCGTTCACGTCGTCCGGTTATTACCGGAATTGTCCGGGTCAGCCGACCAGGCAGACGTGTTTATACTCGTCGTGATGAGATCCCCTGGATTCTTTCCGGTATGGGTATTTCGATTATGTCCACTCCGAAGGGAGTGATGACCGGGCAGCGCGCCCGCCAACTGAACGTCGGCGGCGAAATCCTCTGCAAGGTCTGGTAGGAAAGGGAGGTTGTAAGTGTCTCGTATTGGACGTTTACCCATTACCGTTCCGGCAGGCGTTAAAGTGGACATCAATGGCAGTGAAGTTACTGTTAAAGGGCCTAAAGGAGAATTAAAACGAGTTTTTTCTCCGGTTGTAAAGATTGAACAGGAAGGTCCTGTAATTCATATTTCACGTTCCAATGATGAAGCTTCGGTCCGCGCTCTTCACGGAACCAGCCGGGCGCTGTTAAATAACATGGTGGTTGGTGTCTCAACAGGCTTTACGATTGTTTTGGAAGTCGATGGCGTTGGATACCGCCCTGAAATGAACGGCAAGAATTTAGTATTGTATGTCGGTTATTCTGCACCGAAAGAAGTTGTTCCTCCTGAAGGAATCAGCTTTGATGTGGATGCAAAAGCCCGACAGATTAAAGTCATGGGCTTTGACCGCGAACAGGTTGGACAGGTTGCAGCGGATATCCGCTTCATTCGTCCGCCTGAACCGTATAAAGGCAAAGGTATTCACTATCTGGGTGAAAAAATCCGCCGCAAAGCCGGTAAGACCGGTAAAGCTAAGAAATAGGGGTGAAGTATGGCGAAATTTTCTCGAAGTGAGGCTCGTATTCGCCGCCATGCCCGTGTTCGCAAGAACCTGGCCGGAACAGCGGATTGCCCACGTTTGAATGTATTTCGAAGTCTCAATTGCATTTATGCGCAGGTCATTGATGATGAAGCAGGAACAACCATTGTCTCAGCTTCCACGATTGATCGCGCCTTAAAAGCTGAATTGGATGGAAAAAATAAGACCGAACAGGCGAAACTGGTTGGTAAAGCTGTTGCCGAGCGTGCAAAAGAAAAAGGTATCACTGCGGTTGTTTTTGATCGTGGTGGATTCCGCTACATGGGTCGTGTAAAAGCCTTAGCGGACGCTGCTCGAGAAGCAGGCCTTGAGTTTTAGGCAGAAATAGAAGAGGACTAAAACCATGGAACATATGGAATATCAACCAATGGATGATCAAATGGATGAGCGCGTTATCGAAATCGCTCGTGTGTCAAAAGTTGTAAAAGGTGGACGTCGATTTCGATATCGTGTTACAGTAGTTGTGGGTGATAACAAAGGTACCATCGGTCTGGGTATTGGTAAAGCCAATGCCGTTCCGGATGCGATGAAGAAAGCCTCAGATCGGGCACGTAAAAATATGCAGAAAGTCAATCTTTATAAGACTACAATCCCGCATGAGGTACTCGGACAAGTTTCCGGTGCCCGGGTTCTTTTACGGCCGGCATCAGAAGGAACTGGAGTTATTTCCGCAGGTGGTGTTCGTGCAGTGCTTGAAGTAGCCGGCGTTCACGACATTTTGACAAAATCTTTAGGCAGTGCAAACATGCTCAATGTTGTTATGGCAACTTTTGATGCGCTGCATCAACTGAAAGATGCTCGGGAAGAAGCGATTCTGCGCGGCAAGACCGCAGACGAATTGCTTCCGTACTGGGATCGGAGGCAGCATGCCTGAGAATTTAGAACCGAAAAAATTGCAGATCACTTATGTGAAAAGTGCAATTGGTTACTCGAAGAAGCACAAAAAGACGATTAAAGCGTTAGGCTTTCATCATCTGAATGAGACGGTTGTCCATGATGACACATCATCCATTCGTGGAATGCTTCAAATGGTTAATCATCTGGTAGAGATCGTAGAGCTGGTGGATTAATTATGAAATTAAATGAATTAAAACCAAATGAAGGAGCAAAACGCTCCAAAAAACGTGTTGGTCGTGGACCTTCTGCCGGACAGGGTAAAACCGCCGGTAAAGGTACAAAAGGCCAGCATGTCCGCCAGGGAGCGGGTGGTCATATTTACCTTCAGGGCGGAAATCTTCCCTTTTTCCGGAAATTTCCGTTCATGCGTGGTGAAGGATTCACTCCGCCAAATCGCGTTGAATTTAATGAAGTGAATCTAAGTGCACTGGAACGATTCGATAACACTGTCGAAATCACACCGGAGGTACTTGCGGAAGCCAACCTTCTCAGTAAGAAAAACAACCCCGTTGTTATTCTGGGAAATGGAGAAGTGGATAAAGCTTATAAACTTAAGGTTCACCGCATTACCAAGGGAGCTCGCGCAAAAATCGAAGCTGCCGGCGGTAGTGTTGAAATCATCGGTTAATTCATAACCGAATCAGATTATTAAAGGAGAACGAAAAGCATGAAGCGATCCCCATGGCGTTATATTTGGAAGTCTATTGATATCCGCAATAAGTTACTTCTGACTCTGGGAATACTGGTGATTTATCGATTCATCGCAAACATACCGGTTCCGGGTTTCAACTCGGAAGTTATTAATGCTCTTAACAGCAGCAAATCGGCAGCCGGTGATCTGATCAGTATTCTAAATATGTTATCTGGTGGAACACTATCTTCATTCTCCATTCTGGCTATGGGTGTATACCCGTACATTACTGCGTCCATCATTCTTCAACTCCTCGGGCCGATCATTCCGGCCATCGAGGAGAAAATGAAGAATGATCCGCGGGAAGGCCGCAAGTGGATGGAAAAATGGACGATGTATCTGACAATTCCGATGGCACTTCTTTCGGCTGTGGGTCAGATCGGCTTGTTCAATCAGATCGTTCCTGGTATGGCTGTGTTAAAGAATTACGGATGGTCAGGAAGCAATTTGCTTCCAACCATAGCAAACGTCAGTACCATGATTGCCGGTACCATGATCGCAATCTGGCTCGGTCAAATTATTTCTGAATATGGAATCCAACAGCAAGGTCTTTCCTTAATCATCTTCTCGGGTATTGTTTCACAAATGCCGAGCAACCTGGTCAAGATTTTAGCAGATCAATCCTCTGGATGGTATATGCTGATTATTTCTCTTGCTGTTCTTTTACTGACAGTGTTTGCGATTGTTTATATTCAACAGGGAACCCGCTTTATCCGCTTAATGATTCCGGGACAGCGTATCAGCTATCGCGGCATTAAATCAGGCGGATCCACAACGCTTCCTTTGCGTGTGAACAGCGTAGGTATGATCCCATTGATTTTTGCACAGTCAATCATCACATTCCCAGCTTTAATTGCAAGCTTTTTTGTCAATTCTGGTGCTGCCTGGGTAAAAAACTCCGCAAGTTGGATCCAACAAAACCTGAGCGGCAGTTCTTTTCTTTATGTTCTGCTCTACTTTTTACTGGTTGTAGGATTTACGTTCTTCTATACAAGTGTTACATTTATGAACAATGACTACGGAACCAGTCTGAAGAAGCAGGGCGCAGTTGTTCCGGGCAGAGCTACAGGTTCGGAAACTCAAAATTATCTGGCGAAAATTCAGAATCGCATTACATTTCCGGGAGCAGTTTTCCTCGGTCTCATCGCGATCTTGCCTTATATTCTGGGCGCAATCCTGAATACCAGTGCAAATGCGACCATGTTGTTATCCTCAGCCGGTATGCTGATCGTTGTAGGTGTTGTTCGTGACATCATCGATTATCTGCAGAGCGACCTTGGACAGCATGGTTATGAAGAGAAGTTAATTCGATAATTTTGGGAGATAACTGCATAAATCATGGCGACATTTATTGTTTTACTCGGACCTCCGGGCGCTGGTAAAGGTACACAGGCTCAGATTATTTCACAAACGATGAATCTGCCTCATATTTCGACAGGCGATTTATTTCGTGAAAACACGAAAAATCAAACTGAGCTGGGCAAAGAAGCGCAGACCTACATGAATCAAGGTCAGCTGGTCCCCGATTCTTTGACCATTTCCATGGTAAAAGAACGATTATCCAGACCAGACTGTGTTAATGGAGCGCTCCTTGATGGTTTTCCCAGAACGTCAGCCCAGGCTGAGGCTTTCGACAAAATGCTTCAGGAAACATTCAACAGCAAGGTCGATTGTGTGCCATGCAACGATGTTGAGGCAGATTTTTTGATTGAACGATTATGTGGACGATGGATGTGTCCAAACGGACATGTCTTTCACGTAAAATTCAATCCTCCGAAAACAACCGGTGTGTGCGATATATGCGGAAGTGCATTATATCAGCGTGACGACGACAAAATTGAAACCGTTTCAAAACGAATCGCTGTCTACGAAGCACAAACTGCGCCATTGATACAGTATTATAAAAATCAGAATGTATTGTATACGATTGACGGAACTCAGAAAATTGAGTCGGTCAGTGCTGACATTCTGAATGTCTTAAAAAAAATCGCAAAATAATAGGGACAAAAAATGAGTTGGGAACGGCAGGTTAGTATTAAATCCGGGGAAGAACTGAAACTGATGCGAGAAGCTGGCAAGATTAATGCTGAGGCATTGAAAGCAGCCAGTGAAGCATGTGTAGCAGGTGCAAGTACCTGGGATGTCAATGCTGCTGCTGAACGTGTGTTGGACAGCTATCATGTCATTTCACCATTCAAAGGTGTGCCAGGTCCGATTCCTTTTCCGGCAAGCACTTGTGTCAGCGTCAATCATGTTTTAGTTCATGGTATTCCAAGCAAAAAAATGATATTGCGCGAAGGTGACATTGTTTCGGTGGATTGCGGGACAATCTATCAAGGATTTGTCGCAGATTCAGCATTCACCATCGGAGTTGGAAAGATTTCTGAAGAAGCTCAGCATTTGCTTGAAGTCACCGAAGAATCGTTATATGTCGGGATCCAAAAAATGGTTTCCGGTAATTATACGGGGGATGTATCAGCTTCCATCCAACAGTTCGTTGAAAATCATGGATTGTATGTAACCAAACAATACACCGGACATGGTGTTGGCCGCAGAATGTGGGAAGCTCCGCAAGTCCCGAATTACGGCACTGCCGGCCAAGGATTGCTGCTCAAACCTGGAATTACGATTGCAATTGAACCGATGGTATTGATCGGTTCTGACGCAACGAAAGTTTTATCCGATGGTTGGGCAGTATCTTCTGAGCGGATGAGCCTGACGGCTCACTTTGAACACACGCTGGCAGTTACAGATAATGGTCCTATGATTACCACTTTATTAGAGAATGGCGAAGCGCCGGTTTCTATGAAAAAGCGAGGAGTCTTGTCATAATATCTTGATCGAATATCAACAGATTTGTTAAAGAAAGAGTATAATTGGCAGGCTTTAATGTAATTTACGGGTGAAAATCATCCGAGGGAGTGTTAAAATGAAGGTTACTTCATCAATTCGAAAACGATGTGCAAAATGCAAGATCGTCAAACGGGGAAGCCGTTTGTACGTGATTTGTGAGAACCCAAAGCACAAACAGCGACAGGGATAATAAAATATGGCAAGAATTGAAGGTGTCGATCTTCCGCGTAATAAACGGATTGAAATAGCATTAACCTATATTTATGGGATTGGGCTTACCCGGGCTCAAAAGATCCTTCAGGATACCGGCGTCAATGCTGACGTTCGTGTCCGTGATCTGTCGGATAATGACGAAAATTTGCTTCGTGAATATATTGCCAAAAACTATATGGTTGAAGGTGATTTACGGCGCGAAGTTCAAATGAATATCAAGCGCCTGGTTGAAATTGGCTGCTACCGTGGGTTACGCCACCGTAGAAATTTACCGTCCCGTGGTCAGAGAACTCGGACAAATGCACGCACTGCAAAAGGACCGAAGAAGACTGTAGCTGGACGTGGCCGCCGTCGTGGAGCAACCAAGAAATAATCTGTGTGCTTAATTTGCGAATCGTTACAGGTTGGGATTCCTTTCTTCCCGCGGCTGCCTGTAACATTTTCGCACCTTAAGAGACGGAAAATTTCATTCATAAGGTTATGTAAGAGGATATAATGGCTCAAAATGTACGCTCATCGCGTCGTACAGCGACTGTACGAAAAGTGAAGCGCACCCTGGGATTAGCTCAGGTGCACATTTTTGCTTCCTTTAACAACACCATCATCACAATTACCGATGCAATGGGAAATCCAGTTTGTTGGGGCAGCTCCGGTGCCGTCGGCTACAAAGGATCTCGAAAGAGTACTCCGTTTGCAGCACGCTTGGCAGCCGAGCAGGCTATGAAAACCGCACAAACAATGGGTGTTCAGGAAGTTGATTTAATTATTAAAGGACCTGGTCCCGGCAGAGAATCAGCGATTCGTGCCGTCCAGGGATTGGGGATCAAGGTGCGATCTATTTCAGATATTACACCTGTTCCACATAACGGATGCAGACCCCCGAAAAAACGCCGCGTTTAAGACTGAGAGGACTATTCAATGGCTAGATATACTGGCTCGGCATGTAAATTGTGCCGGCGAGAAAATGTAAAGTTATTCTTGAAAGGCGAACGTTGTTATTCGCCGAAATGTTCTTTTGAGAAACGTGCATATGCTCCGGGCGACCACGGAAAAACTGGAAGCAGCCGGGGAGGTGGCGAAAGAGTATCTGACTATTCACGTCAATTGCGCGCAAAACAAAGAGTTCGCAGAGTTTATGGTGTTCTTGAACATCAATTCCGCCGTGTCTATGGCATTGCAGAAAAAACTCCTGGAATAACCGGTTTGAACTTACTGCAATTATTGGAAACCCGCTTAGACAATGTCGTCTATCGTTTAGGTTTTGCTGATAACCGGGCATCTGCTCGACAGATGGTGAACCATGGACATTTTATGGTGAATGGCGTCCATGTTGATATTCCATCCATGATCTTAAAACCTGGTGATCAAATTGCTATACGTGAAGTTTCCAAAAAAAGGAAAATGTTCCAGGATTTTGCAGACTATGCAGAAAAGCGGAACTGTGCTTTATGGCTGGATCGAGATGTGAAAGCACTCAGTGGACGCGTATTACGCCTCCCTGAACGAAGCGAAATTGATGGAGATATTACTGAACAGTTGATCGTTGAATACTATTCACGATAAAGCAATTTAGGCCGATACGCGGGTTTAAGAGGTGTATCGGGAAGGGGTGTTAATTGGCTACATTAAGTAATATGGTGACACCAAAAATCGAGCGAGAACGGGAAGCGAGCAATTACGGAAAATTCGTCATCTACCCTCTGGAAAGAGGATACGGTGTAACGCTCGGAAATGCTTTGCGAAGAGTTTTGCTTTCCTCTTTGGAAGGCGTTGCTATTACTTCCATTCGAATAACGGATGTTATGCATGAATTCAGCGCCATTCCTGGCGTCCGCGAGGATGTCCTTCAGGTGATGCTGCAAATTAAACAAATCCGTTTATTGATGCACGAAGGCGATGTCTCCCACCTTCATCTCGTTGTAAACGGTGAAGGGGAAGTCACAGCTTCCGACATTCAGTGCCCGGCTGAAGTTGAAATCCTTAATCCCGAATTGTATCTGTTCACCGTTGATAACCCAAGCGCTCATTTGGAAATTGACATGACAGTCGGAAGAGGACGGGGTTATTTACCGGCAAATGAACGATCTGGCCACTTACAGATCAGTGAATTACCGGTTGACGCGATATTCAGCCCGATCCGCCGCGTAAATTGGAACGTCGGTTCTGCTCTTTATGGGCAAAGTACGAATTATGACAAATTAGAGTTGGAAATCTGGACAGATGGTACGATTCAACCTGAACCAGCTTTAGTCATGGCTTCCAAAATATTAATCGAACATCTGCGATATATTTCCGGTATCAGCGAAGATATACTGCCGGATATTATCGAAAAAGAGATTCCGAATACGCGTTTAACGAGCGAAACCGCGGAGACTCCCATTGAAAATCTCGATTTATCGGTCAGAGTGTTCAATTCATTAAAGCGTACAGGCGTAGCGACAGTTGGTGATGTCCTTGAACTGTTGGATAAAGGTGATGATGCTGTAAAATCCATTCGCAATTTCGGAGAGAAAAGTCTGGATGAGTTGCGAGAAAAATTACAGGAAAAAGGCTATCTGAAGAAAGATAAGGATACGGAGTAAACGAGATGCGACACGGAGTTGCAGGATATAAATTAGGAAGAACCACTTCTCAAAGAAAACTTTTGCGAGTAAACCTGGTTCGTCAGCTCTTTGAGCATGAACGGATTACAACGACGCAGGCAAAAGCATTGTCAATGAGAAATGACGCTGAAAAACTGATCACATTGGCAAAAAAAGGAAATAGGGGAGATCAAATCGCCAAAATGAATGCTTCCAGACTGGCTGCTTCCAGATTGGGAAATGATCGAGAAATTACCAAAAAACTTTTTAGTGATATTGCCAGTCGTTTTGAAAACCGAAACGGTGGTTATACTCGTATGATCAAGTTGGGACCCCGCAAGGGCGATTCAGCGGAAATGGTTATTATTGAATTGCTTAGTGAGTAAATCATCCGAGGGAAGCAATTCCTTGGCAGATGATTCTGTACGTTACAAATTTACAGTTTCTTACGACGGAACACTCTATTGGGGTTTTCAACGCCAAAAAGGTCATCCTACCATACAAGAAGAACTGGAAAAAGCATTAGCAAAACTTGGATGGGAAGAATCGAGTATTATCGGAGCTGGACGGACTGACAGCGGAGTACATGCTGATGGACAGGTTTTTACAGCAAAACTTCGTTGGAATCACAGCCTTACTTCTCTGATTGCTGCAATCAACTGGCATTTACCAGCTGATATAGCAGTGACCGGAATCGAACCGGTTCCAGATACGTTCCATGCGAGATTTGATGCAAGATCACGATCTTATCATTATTATGTCTATCATGATGAGATTCGGGATCCACTGAAAGATCGCTATTTTTGGCGAGTATGGCCAGTGTTGGATTTGAAAATGTTAAATAGAGCTGCAGCAGAGTTATTAGGTGAACATGATTTTCGTTCATTTGGTTCCCCGCCCGGGAAAGGTGGACGAACGGTTCGCACGGTAATGAAAAGCTGCTGGTATGAAATAAGTGCCACCGAACGAGTTTTTGAAGTCGAGGCGAACGCTTTTTTATACCGTATGGTGCGAAGAATGGTTTTTCTTCAGATTCAGACTGCAGCAGGATGGATGAGTTGGGATTCCTGGAAAAACGCGATCTGGAATGCGGAAGATGCAAAACCAGGGATTGCTCCTGCTAATGGCTTAAGGTTGCATGCAGTTTCGTATGAACCTTAATCCTGAACAAATACTAGCGAGACTGTAAAACTAATAGCAAAGATAGACTAGAAAACTATTTTTGAAAATTGGAGAAGAATGACTGTGGAAAAGACCTATGTCATTAAAGGTGAACCTGAGAGCGAATGGCTGTTGCTTGACGCAAGCGGACAGAGCATTGGCCGATTGGCTGCCCAAATAGCAAACTATTTGTTGGGGAAACATAAACCAAATTATACCCCCGGCGTAAAAATGGGAGATTTTGTTGTTGTGATTAATTGTTCTCAACTGGCTATTTCTCCTAAAAAAATGACGACGAAATTTTATTATCGCCATTCAGGATATCCCGGTGGTTTAACAACTACTTCCCTGAAAGAGATGATGCGGACTTATCCGGATCGTGTTATTAAGAGTGCTGTTTGGGGCATGCTTCCACATAACTCACATGGTCGTGAGTTAATGAAGCGTTTGAAATTATTTGCCGGAAATGAACATCTCCATGATGCTCAAAATCCGAAACGTGTGAACTAAAGGAGCAAAGAATGGCCGGAAAATACTATGAAGGTGTTGGTCGCCGCAAGGAGAGTGTTGCTCGAGTTCGTTTGAGTACCGGAACTGGTGACTTTACGGTTAATGACAAGCCTATAGCAAATTACTTCACTCGTTTAGGAGATGTAGAGGCAATATTAGTTCCGTTTTCAGCGATCAATCAAGATTTGAACGGTTATGATGTTTCCGTACATGTTAATGGCGGCGGCGTAACAGGACAAACGGATGCGGTACAGCTCGGTTTAGCTCGAGCAATTGTGAAAATGGATGGAACCTTGAAACCGGCACTGAGTCATGCGGGATTGCTAACGCGGGACCCGAGAATCAAGGAACGAAAGAAACCAGGTTTGAAGCGGGCTCGAAAGGCTCCAACCTATACAAAACGTTAATTTTTGTTTTGTATCCTGGTCTGAGATTTATGATGAAAAAGGAACCATTTTTATGGTTCTTTTTTTTCTTTATTATTCTGTACTAATCGCATTTAAAAAAAATCAGTAATTTGAAATTTGGCTGACCGAACAAATACAAAGAGAAATTGTGTTGTTGTCATGATTTTCCACAGCGTTTGAACCACTGCCGAATAATCTTTTTGTATTTAGAATTGTTCGAATTGCTGTATACTTACTGAGATAAAAAAACGAAAGAGGTAGATATGGTCAAGGGGATCATATTTGATTTTAATGGAACGCTGTTTTTCGATACAGATTTACAAGAAGAAGCCTGGCGTGTTCTTTTTAAAAAATACAAGGGACGCGACTTGGGATTGACTGAATTTCAGGATTTTATTCACGGACGTGTCAATTCTGACATCATGGACTATTTTTTCGGCAATTCAGCATCCCTTGAAAAACGGATTCAGCTCATGACAGAAAAAGAGCAGACTTACCGTCAAATTGTAAGAACAAAAAACGGTTCGCCTCAATTTGTTAAGGGAGCCGTCGAATTATTCGACGAGTTGCAGCGGCGAAATATCAAATTTACGATTGCGACAGCATCAGAAATCAGTAATGTAGAATTTTATTTTGAAGTTTTTCCTTTAAAGAAATGGCTTTCCGGACCGGAAGCCATTCTTTACGACAACGGAACGTTTCCCGGGAAACCGGCTCCGGATATTTATCAAAGAGCTGCGGCGTTAATTGGCGAAGATCCAAAAGATTGTATGGTTGTGGAAGATTCTCTGTCCGGTTTGCGCGCAGCACAGGACGCAGGAATCGGTAGAATTATTGCTATGCGCCCCGAAAAGGATGCCGAAATAATCCGGCAGGATCAGAAGATTGAAGCGATTATTGACGATTTTACAGGTTTTGCAGAAAGATTCCTATGAATAAAGTAACATCTATGCTGTTGAATATGCCGGAAAATGTAGTTCTTGTTGAAGGTGAGAATCTTCTCACTTTGCAGCATATGCTGGTACCGCCTCATTTAGAAATAATTATTCGGAATCCGACAGATCCGGAAAAAATCTGGAATATTTTATCTGAGGAGTATCCTCCGGAGCATCCCCTCGCGATCGTCCTGAGAAACCCGGACACTGAATTGGAGTCAAGACCAATATTACTGAAGGATCTGAAAAATATCGGGGATGAATTGCAAACCGCCGCAGCATTGCAAATCGCGCCGCTTTCCGAAAAAAACTCTTTTGAATATTTTCAAAACGTCATCGCTGTACTGAGAAGTCCAGGCGGATGTCCATGGGATCGAAAACAGACACATCAATCATTACGAGATGATTTTCTACAGGAAGCGTACGAACTTCTGGACGGACTGGATAAGAATGATTTGGATGCCGTGGCCGAAGAATTGGGCGATGTGTTACTGCACATTGTAATTCAAGCCCAGATTGCTTTGGAGAATAATGAATTTAACATGGGAGAAGTGCTCAGTCATATCAGTGAAAAACTGATTTTCCGGCATCAGCATGTCTTCGAAAAAACGGAGGACTTATCAGCGGAACAGGTGGTCGAGCGGTGGGAACGATTGAAGAAAACCGAGCGAGAAAAAGCGGATAAGAAACAGGGATTATTGGATGGGATTTCCTGTACCATGCCGGCTTTATCCATGGCATTTTCTTATCAGAAACGCGCATCAAAAGTTGGATTTGACTGGGATTCCATCAGCGGTGTATGGGATAAAGTGTTTGAGGAGATTGAAGAATTTCGAAATGCTGAAACGCAGGACGAAAAAGCTGACGAATTGGGCGACTTGCTTTTCAGTATTGTCAACCTGGCACGCTGGACAAAAATCGATCCCGAAACTTCGCTGCGGATGGCAAATCTTAAATTTGCAAAACGAGTACATTATGTGGAGGAGCGAGCTAAAAATCTTGGGAAAGATTTATTTGATATGCCATTAGAAGAGAAGGACAACTATTGGGATGAATATAAAGCAATCGAATAAAACATTTCGGTTGATGCAATTGTTGATGTTATTTTCTGTTGCGTTGAGTATGCTTGGTTTCACAGGATTAGGTTGGCTTTTTTGGTCGTCAAAACAAGCTTGTTTTGAGGAGACAATCCTTTCAAAAACAATTCCAATTACAGTTGATGGCCGGTTTTGTGAGATGATTACGCCTGAAGTTGACCTCAATCTTTCCTGGCCTGGCAGGATTCCCCTTGGAAAGCCAGGATCAATCGATGTCCATCTAAAATCGAATGGAGATATACAATGGACTTGTTCGGATTTGAGTAATTCGTTCGATGTTTTACTCGAATCACGGGTTGAAATTCCGGATTCGTCTTTGCATCCCTCTGACCGGTTGATTCAAAGTTTTTCTCAATCCTCTGAAATGAATTTTTTTTGGACAGTAGATTTCCATACGATGTCGACGTCGGAATTGTCTTCATTCTGGCTGAATCTCATCGTGAGAAAAACTGCAGCTGAATTGGATTCGAATGAAAGTATAATTGACATTGAAAATTGGAGCCTGATGACGAAAAGCCTGCCAATTTCCATCATTTCTCTCGCAGGCCTTCCTTATCAGTACCTTTTCCAGGTTGCACTCAGTCTTACCTGGTCAGGTCTATTTTTGTTCTTGATTTTCTTATTATATGATCAGAGAGGAACAGTTGCTTAATAATTTGGTGGAATTGTACCGTATAAATTAGGACATATGACACACATTCACGCTGATATAATTAGCAAAAAAAGGTTTAAGTGTAAAATTGTCAATGTCCGAAAAGCCAAAAGGAAACAGTATTTTAAAAGGAGTACCAATTCATGTATTCAAGTGGGCAATTATTTTGTTCAGTTCGATTGCATTCGTTACATTAGGTATCGCATTTGGTACTTTTTTTATTGGACAAAAACTGGATGCTCGATTTGGAACACACCCCTGGCTTACGTTAGTGTTGGGATTGATCGGAATGGTAGCCATCCTGGGTTTGACCTTGTTTATCGCTCTGAAATCAGCCAGAGAAATTCGTAATATTATGAATTCGAGAAAGAAGTAGGAGGAACTGTTTGACAGAAATCGTAAATTCTGAAACTCACCCAGCAGTCCGCAATAAAAAAACAAAACGCTGGTTGATTCCGTTACTCGGATTGATTCTTCTGAATATCCTTGTGGTGCATTTTTATAAACCGATTGCTCCGGCAATTTCCGTAAAAACGGAAAGTGTATTATTTGATGTTTTGGATGGCGAAGTAGTTGAGAAACCCTGGTTTACACTTCCATTGCTGGGAGATGTTTTTCTGACAAATTCTTTATTGTCAGTCGGTATTATTTTTATCGTGATTTTATTATTGGCGCTGGAAGTTCACAGACAAACTAAAGATGGGCAGATTAAAGCACATGGCATTGTTCTGTTGCTTGAACTTGTCATATCTGCTTTAACGAACATGGCGGATGGTTCAGTGGATGGAAAATGGCGTAAGAAGATCTATCCTTTTTATTTATCCATATTCTTATACATCGCCATCGCGAATTTGACAAAATTAATACCATTCTTTGAATCATTTGGATTCGCTGTTCCGGTTGCGCATGGTGGGCTGCAAGCGCATCCGTGGACGTCCTGGTTTTATGCAGTGACAGCCAATCATGCTGCTGCAGGCCAACAAGGATATGAGGTCATCAGTTTCTTCCGTGGTGCGGCTACTGATTTAAACTTTACCCTTGCGCTTGCAATTACTGCCGTAATAGCCATTCAGATCCTTGGTTTTCAGGCAAAGGGTTTGGACTATTTCAGCAAATTTATTAACATCAAAGCAGTAATCCGAAATCCCAAGATGGGATTTATCGATTTATTTATTGGAATCTTGGAGACGATTGCTGAAATTGCAAAGATTGCTTCTTTTGGATTTCGTCTTTTTGGAAATATGTTTGCCGGAATGGTGCTTTTATTATTCCTCGGCTACATGATTCCATGGGTTGCAAGTTCGTTTATTATGCTGTATGAAGTTTTTATCGGTCTGCTGCAAGCTTTTATTTTTGGAATGCTGACCGTCGTGTTTATGGGAATGGCAGTTCGGGCTGAAGAGTAAACATACCAAAAAATTTGTACTTCGGAGGAAGTAAAAAATGAGTGTTGAAGTTGTAAAGTATTTGTCTGTGGGTCTGGTGATGTTATCAACGATTGGCGCTGCTTATGCTGTCGGAAAAATCGGAGCGGCTGGTTTGGATGGAATGGCTCGGAATCCTGAGGCTTCCGGTAGTTTATTGACAGCCATGATTCTTGCCATTGCATTTGCGGAAGCATTAGCCATTTATGCATTGGTGGTCGCATTTTTGATCCTTTTTGCATAATGATTAAATAGAGGTGGAAATTTGGAAGCATTAGGGATTAATGCGGGTAACCTTTTTGTAAATATCATTTGTTTTGGTATTGCTTTTTTGCTGTTAGCCCGTTTTGTTGTAGGTCCGATTCAAAAGATGATGGATTCAAGAAACCAGATCATTGAAAAAGGGCTTGAAGACGCGAAGATTGCAAGTGAGGCAAAAAAGAGTGCTCAGGCTGAAGCGGCGCAGATTATTAAAGATGCTCAAGATAAGCATGACGCATTATTGAAAGAAGCTCATGATGAAGTTGCTCAATTGAAGATGGATTATCGTGAAGCAGTTGATCGTGATGCGGCAAAAGATTTGGATGCCGCCCGTGAAGAGATACTTAAAGAGCGGGATAAAGTCCTGAGAAATTTACGTACTCAAATTATTGAGATTTCTCTCAACAGCGCGAAGAAACTGGTCAATGAGTCTTTACTGATTGACGAATCGAAACAGCATATCATTTTAAATGAATTGCTGACAGGTATTTCCGACGGTAAGATTGTTAATATCTCAGCTTTCCCGAATAATCAAAAGAATATCGAAGTAACGACAGCGGTTCCTCTCACTGAAGAAGAGCAAAAATTGGTCAATGATCAGTTATCTAAGAAGTTATCACCTGGAAAAGCTATAACATTTTTAGTTGAACCAAAAATCATTGGAGGAATGATTATCCGCAGTAATGATCAATTAATCGATGCTTCGGTAACCGGTAAATCTCAATTATTAAAAGAAGCGCTTTCGAAATAATATTCGAAAAACAAATTGGATTAAAAAGGATTGGAAAGAATTTTTTTCTGATCCTTTTTTTATTCTTTTTCAAAAAGCACAGCGTTATTTTTTCTTGATTAAATCGAATAGCCGGTTTATATTTCGAATTGCTTTTTCGAAATACCTTTGGGCAAATCTTTTATAATAATCTTATGATCCTGAAGATATTTAAGTGGTTCATTATCATTAATTCGAAATATGAAAAGAATTCTTTATTCGGAAAGTCAATCCATATTTTGAATTGCTGGTTCGTCATATCCGTCTGTATTCTTTCCCTTTCTATTCTTACTTCATGTACGTTGCCAGGGAGAATTCCTGCGCAAACAGCAATTGGACAGATTGTTTCTACTGTTCATTTTATGGGATCGAGAACACCTTATCCCACTTATACCGGATATCCGACTCAAATCCCCTATCCTTCCTATACACCGAAACCGTCGCCGCAGGGAATATGGTTTGAAACGGATACATCTGTTCAAGAGATGTATATGGAAAATGCTCCTTATCCAACTCAAACAGCTTATCCGACCCAGCGAGCCTATACCGAAGATGATATGAAGCACAAAATTGTTATGCTGCCTGGAATTTGGGCACGCAATTTGTCCGAATATGGACATTGCGAGGATGATTTTTCTGTTAAAATCGGATCAAAAACACCCTATTTTGCTTTTGCAGTCGGCGGTGAAGCGTCAAAAAAACAATTCTTAATTTTGAATATCAGTTTTTACAATTCCTCCGATCATACATTACATATTGATCCTCAACAATTTCAGGTGTTCGGGAATTTGAATGGAAAAGAAGTGGTCTATGATTCCCACATTCCAGCAGGACAAGCCGCGAGCAATCGCTGGGGAATGGATTTCATCGGCAGCAGAGGAGTACCACCTGGACTTGAAATTGGATCCTATCTGGCATTTGATGTGGATTATCACGCTGTGAATTGGCGATTGGTTTATCATTCGGATTCTTCGGAACCAAGTGACTGTAATTTTTCTATCGAAATTCCTCAGCCCGAATTTGCTATTAAATATTATGAAACGTTAATGAGTACCAGTGGAAAATAAACCTGTACTTCGAAATATGAAAGGGACTCATTGTTGTTCTTATGGTTTTACGCTTTGCGTAAAAAAAAACACAGCAATTTATACTTTTTCTCATATTTTAAATTGCTGCACAATCACCTATCGGGTTGTTTACCGCTATCATCAAATTCCGGAAAGCAGACTGGTTAATTGATCGAAAAAGGATTTCGAATGAAAAAAAAGATCCGATTCTATTGGTTATGGTTGATACTGGCTTTTTCAGCCTGCCAATATGTAGAAAAAGTACCAGAAATCCCAACTTTAACAAATCTGCCGACATTTACTGAACTCCCGACACTTACACTTCTGCCGACCTATACTTCTTTTCCAGATGATTCCGAAAATGTGAATCTCGCAAACACGGTTGATGCTGAAAATTTATCTTTGCGGACTCCTTTACCCACGTATACCGCTTTTCCTACGCTGAGTCCGTATCCGACTCCAATCGCACAAAATGTATATATCACTGTGACACCGTACAAAACACCAACTGCATTGATTCCATCCGAAATTGAACAGGAATTTCCATGTGGCGGGAAGATCAGTTTTGCTTTTTCTTATATGAATCCCAAAATTCAGCGGACACTGACGGAAAGATTTCCTGTAGGCAGTTTTTTGCTGTTGCAGGTCAAGCTCAGAAGTCTGGACGGTTCGACAATTCAACCGCTTCAGAGTGAGTCTTTTCAATTGTACGGTTCTCTATGGGGTAGGGACGTCAGATTTGATCTGGATCGCTCCAATTCGGATTATGCCAATTCCCGATGGAGTACTCCTGATCTGAACACATCCATCGGGACAAATTCGATTTATACATTTCTCGTTTTTGATATTAATCCGGAAACACAAAATTTCGAATTGGAATTCTCACCGAATCCTAAGGACAGTGAATCTGCAATTTGTAAACTTAAAATACCTTTACCGAAAGTGATTCGATAAACTGGAATAATTTTGAATCGTTTGAGCTCCAAAGTTCTGCCTGAAAAGTTTATTTCAAATTTTTGTCAATTTCCTCGCGTGCACGGGCAATCAAATCACTGGCATCATCAACTCTGGAAACGCGGGATTTTTCTGATGTTGCGGGACTTGATTCATCAACGACACTGCCGGATTTTGCTTCAATTGTTTCACGGGCTTTCGAAATCAGATCACTTGCATCTTCGATTCGTGAAACGCGAGATTTTTCTGTAACTGCTGATTCCACATCATTCGCTTTATTCCCCAGGTTCTTCTCAATTTCTTCACGGGCTCTGGAAATAATATCACTTGCGTCATCGACTCTGGAATCGCGGGATTTTTCAGATACGACATCTTCAACTTTGTCCGTGATATCTTTAATGGAAGGAATATTAAAGGAGTTTCCCGGTGTAGATGAAGACGTATCAGTGGATGAGGACTTTCTTCTTGAATCCATCAAGTAACCNNAGATGAAGACGTATCAGTGGATGAGGACTTTCTTCTTGAATCCATTAAGTATCCTACAGCTAATCCACCGATCAGACCATAAACCAGCAACGTGTTCTCGTCAATTCCGGAGACAATGTATCGTAACAGATAACCAACTACAATACCGATAATGCAGTAGATCGCTAAAATATTTTTTTTCATCCTGTCTGCTCCTGTTCAATATTTGTATTATTACCGTCATTAAGAATTATAACTTTAATGACATGAACTGCTGCACCTGATTCAGTAATTCGAGTAAAAACCAACTTTTCGCCTTTTTCTCAAAAGGCTTTTTTAAAATTCGAATTACTGTGATGAAATCTGTCATTGTGGGGAGAGCGTCAGCTCAAGGAAGCAATGACAGATTAATCTTTGAATCATTCATTCAATAACTCTTTTACGCGGAACGCAAAACAACGCCACAATAACATATATGCTTTCTCTATTCGAAAAGGGTATCCATATTTCCATTTTTTGCCGAGTGAATTTTTGCTCTGAAAATTGATGATAGAATGATATCTTATGAATGACTCAAAAGGTTCAATATCATCCCAATTTGCCCGATCTGCTTTAATCCTTGCCATTGCGATGGTTTTTTCTCAGCTTATCGGTCTCTTTTCAAAAAGTCTTATCGGTTCTATTTATGGGGCGTCAGCAGAAGTTGATGCATTTTTAGCGTCCAATCGACTGACAGAAACACTTTTTAACTTAGTGGCAGGCGGCGCATTGGGCAGCGCTTTTGTTCCCGCGTTCAGCGCTTTGTTGGATCAAAACGACAGACGGGACGCGTGGAAGCTTGCATCCAATGTTGCAAATACGATCTCTGTTGTATTGGTTCTGTTGTGTGTTTTCGGATTCTTTTTTGCCCCGCAGATTGTCCGGTATATATTAGTTCCGGGTTTCTCATTGAATGATCCTGCTCTGCAGCTTTTAACAGTGAAATTATTACGGATTCAACTCCCTTCGGTGGTAATTTTTGGCTTGTCCGGTTTGATCATGGGTATCCTCAATGCGAATCAACATTTTTTACTGCCGGGATTAGCTCCGGCGATGTATCAGCTTGGTATCATATTCGGTGTCATTTTTCTTTCAAAGCCACTGGGGATCGAAGGTTTGGCGATCGGCGCATTGTGCGGATCGCTTCTGCACCTTTTCGTACAATTACCTCAAATTCTCAGACTCCGGGAGAGACAATTTCATTTTTCCTTTGGATGGAAAGATCCAAAAGTGCGGAATGTCATCCGGTTGATGATACCGCGTCAAATCGGTGCTTCAGCCGTTCAATTAAATTTTCTGGTGAATAATTATATTGCATCCTATATGGCATCCGGTTCTATTTCAGCTTTATCCTGGGGGCTGGCTTTAATGCTGATGCCGCAGGCGGCGATTGCTCAATCAGTTGCGACGGTTTCTTTGCCGTTGTTTTCTGTTCAAGCTGCGCGGGGTGATTTTTCAGAAATGCGAAGTGCACTGGCGTCAACGCTTCGTCTGGTTCTCTTTATCGCTATTCCGGCTTCAGTAGGATTGATCATTTTTGGAGATCCCATTGTGCGTTTGATTTTTGAACGCCGTGCTTTTACATCGCAAATGACACAAATGGTCAGTTGGGCATTAATCTGGTATGGCGCCGGTCTGGTTGGACATTGTATTGTTGAGGTGGTTTCTCGTGCTTGTTATGCAATGCAGGATACAAAAACACCGGTCATAATCCTCTTTTGTGCGATGGTTTTGAATATGGGGATGAGTATCGGACTGGCATCTATTTTTCAATCATTCGGCTGGCAGCAACATGGCGGTTTAGCTCTGGCAAATTCCATTGCTACAGCGCTTGAGATGACAGCATTATTATATTTTATGCGGCGTAAGCTCCACGGGTTAGAGGGAAAGAAAATCTGGCATGCAGCTCTGTTGAATATAATCGCCGCTGCCATCATGGGCGGAATCATGAAAATTTGGCTCAATTTCAGCCGAAATCTGCCTTTGATTGTTGTGGTTTTTGCAGGTGTGGTGATCGCAGTTGTTGTTTATGGTTTCATCGGTTGGATAATGAAACTGGAAGAAATTTCGTTGATCAGAAAATTGTTCCGGAGAGGGAAAATTTCGTAAAAATAAAAAAAGCTGAATGAGTTCAACTTTTTTCTCTCTCTTGTTCGACTGGTCATAACAAATTTCAAACAGTTGATCATTATTTCAGCAATTCGAAACATGGATTGCCTTTTCGAATTGCTGTCATTGTTTCTCTGCGGTTTCATGATAGACTTTTTCCGTATTAATTTGCCAGATATTTTCTTTTGAATTGACGTTATTCAGAATATTTTTAACGGCTTCAAAAGCAGTCGCCATGGAATGGTCTGAGTTATTATAGCGGTGCTGCCCGTTTCGTCCGATGCAATATAAATTATCGATCGTATTTAGCCAGGTTATTAATTGATCAATCTCCTGATACGTATCGAAATATGCGGGATATGCTTTTTCCACATGCTCAATATGGGAATCAAGGACATCTTTTTCATCGATGATATCCATCGTTACCAATTCATGAATGGCATTTTGAATGAATTGATCATCCGGCATGGTCCATAATTCGTCCCCTTCCGAGCAAAAATACTCCAGTCCAAGACTGATGTTATTTTCAAAATCCTTGACCAGATAAGGAGACCAGTTGTTAAAAATTTGGATTCTACCCATTTTGACATCCGGTTCCTGAACATAGATCCAGCAATCCGGAATTCTCTGATATGGTGTGGCAATCTTAGTGTGATTCTTCAATCGAATCGCCGACAATTGCAGGCCTACGGTAATAAAATTCCGGTAGGGCAGACCATTCGCAATTCTTCGAATTTGCTGCGGAACTGTACCTTCCATTCCGTTGACCAGGTCCTTTAATGGCATACTGGAGATAAAAAGATCCGCTTCCAACTCCTTTTTCATATTGTTTTCAAGGTATGAAAGGGATTGTATTTTGCCATTGATTAATTTCAGGTTGGTCACTTTACAATTTTTGCAAATTGTTCCACCCATCTCGATAATATCTGCCGCGACCAGTTCCCAGAGCTGTCCTGGTCCCAGTTTTGGATACCAGAATTGTTCAATTAATGAGGTCTCCACTGCCCTTTTAGCTTTTATTGAGTTGGGAAGCAATTTAGAAAGCATGTCCAGAAGGATTTTACTGATGGATAATCCTTTAACTCTTTGTGCACCCCAATCTGCAGAAATTTTAGACGGATGCCTTCCCCACACTTTTTCAGTGTAATTTTCAAAAAACATTGCGTATAGTTTTTTTCCAAACCGGTTGATATAGAAATTTTCCAGAGAGTCTTCCGGGATTTTTTTGATTATGGATGAAAAATAACTGAAACCGGAAAGAATCGTGTTTTTTAAACCCATGTTGATAAAAGTTTGGAGTTTGAGAGATATCGGGTAGTCAAAAAAACGACGCAAATAATAAATACGGGAAATTCGGTTGCGAAAGAGCATGACACGGTCTGTCGATTCCGGATCCGGTCCGCCGTCAAAAAGCGGTTTTTGTGTGTTCGTCAGAATATCGTCTTTGGAAGGTTTCCCTTGAAGCGGCATGCGATCGAGCCACCAATTCATTACGTTCTGGTCTTTGGAAAAGAAGCGATGACCACCCAGATCCATGCGATTTCCGTGATAGCGAACGGTACGGGAAATACCGCCATACTCATCCAGTGCTTCTAAAACAATAACATGATATTTCCCGTTGCTTTGTTTCAGCAATTCAAACGCTGCAGTCAGACCTGCAGGTCCGGCACCAATAACAACAATCGTCGTTTCTTTGTCTTTCAAGATGATCCCTTATCTATTTTGATATTTAATTTCTACATTACGATAAAAATACTGCAAACATCAAATAACAGGATGGTTATTCTGAATGCAGAAACAATTATATGCTTGAAACGGTTTTTTGTTTCAACATATGCTTTCATTAACAATCCGAGAAAACAGATGGTCGATGATCAGCGTGATCACGATATACCTGAAATCTTGCGTACAGGTGTGCGGATATCGATAACAGAAAAATAAGAAGGAGCATACTTGTATGCAATAGACAATGTACAAGAAAGGGATCATCAGATTCTTTTCTTTTCGAATGTCGATCTTTTTTAACATCGCAAAAATTGACCCGAGGATTAACAAGATGTTGGACAAAATCAGAATGAAAGCGATTCCTTTTCTTTCAAATTCCCATCCGCCGAAAATGGAAGATTTGATGATTGAAATGGGAATACTGAAATCGGCAAATTGCTTGTTATCAAACCGAACGAAAAGTGATTGAAAATGTGCCGGATCCAATGAAAATAACCTTTGGACGAACGAATAATTGCCGATATATTGCGGGGAAGCTTCGCCCTGATAATAGATCGAATTGATCGGAATGGATAAAACCGTTTGACAACGTATCACCCACCAGCCGGCGGCTAATGAAAAAACTGCGATGAAAATAATGCTGTCGATCAGAAACGACGGGAATTTTTTTTCCAGCAGGCACTTTTTAATAAAGATCAATAAGAGAATTGCAGGAAGAAGCAGGACTCCCGAAGTTTTTGTGGGCATTGCCAGACCAGTGAAAAGGGCGGCAAACAGTAAATACTTTTTTGATGAAAATTCGCTCCATCGGATTGCACAATAAAGTCCGGCAAGCGTGAATAATAACAACAATTCATCGTTGTTTAATGAACCTGAAAGGAAGATCAACTGCGGATGAAAACATAGAACGCTAAACGAATAGATGAGACTGCTGTTTTTGATACCCAAAACTCGCAGCAATTTCAGCGAAAGTATTAAGATCAGAATGCCATAAAAAAGGGTTAGAAACTGCAGTTGTTCAAAAGGTTCTGTGGATAGCAATCCTAAAAAAGCGAGGATTTTCAGATAAACTGCCCCCAACAGATGATGCAGCGGAGGGTGAATGAATTGCCATGGGTCGGCTGAATTTGGCAATGCTGAATGGGTGAAGATATTAAGAATGTAGCCCAGATGCCCTTCACTGATGTGGTGCCCGATAACATCATGCTGGTGAACCTGCCATGGAGACGAAAGGACGTATATGGTCCGGACGATCATACCAAGTCCGAAAAATATACAGATCAGAATGTTTTCATTGGTATGATTTTGCCTGATAAGGATGAAAAGGTTGAAAACAAGCAAGGCAATGCTGACGATTAGAAACACAAAAAAAAACGGGCGTTCTGTTCGATCGAGAAGAAACTGGATACCTGCAATGCAAACGATGCAGAAAAGAATCCTTTTCCAGTTCGTTTTGCAGAATAAATATAGATCTGCCAGCAGACAAAACTTTCGAAATAGAAAAATATATGAAAGATAAAACAGAAGCGCGAAAAAGCAAATTCGATAGAAATTGATCTTGAAAGGAATCTCCTGGTTCAGAATGATGCTTTTGATTTGAAGGTAGCTTTCATAGATTGCATTGCCAAAATAGAGCGTAATTTCTTGCCCCGGTTTGTCATTTCGAAACCGGAAAATCGGGTTTCCATCATAGTATGGCAGAATAAATTGCTCTCCAAAATAAAGAACTGCCGGATCGATTTTCTCTTGGGTAATTGTGATGCCAAAAGCTAAATTTTCTTTGGAATTTTCTCCTGTAACAATTCGTATATTCCGAACATCCGCAATATTTGGATTAAAGACCAGACTGTTTTCCTTAATTGCAAAGGCCGTTTTTGTGTTTTTAATAATGCCATCTGTCTCAGACAACGGGCGATCAAGATAGATGACCGTATCGAGAGGGACGTCAATATTTTTTTCATCCGTTGAAATCAACTCAAAGTGGCGAAAGTTGAAGACAAAAATTTCCAGAATGATTGAAACAAGGAAACAGAGAACAATTGCGTTGGCCATCCCGAATTTCTTTTTGTACTTTGGATGAATCGACCGGAAGAATAATAACGTCGATATCAAAACCGCAGTCCAAACAGAAAGAAAGGATAGTTTCAGGTTTGTCGAATCAATTTTCCAGGAAAGCAGATCCCAGTCCGGTTGGGAAAGTGTCTGGATTATTTTAAGAAGGATCAATAAAAGGATGGAAAGGAAAACATTTACGATGAGTATTCGAAAAAAGTATGTCCGAGGCCATTTCAAAACTGCAATATGCTGATGAAAAAAGTATTGAAATGCAGAAAAAAGAATGGATAATCCGCAGATAATAAAAAGCAGTTTCATTTGACACCTGATTGTTTAATTTTGAAAATTGACAAACTGATCACCAACAATTTCGAATTCGGATCGGATTCTCAAATAAAGCGAGTAAATTGGTATTATTCTTTCTTTTCGCGAAATGTCAAAAAATAATATAACAACAAGTTTTCTCTTTATTCGAAAAAGGCCTTTCTCAATTTCGAACAGCAGATGAAAGAAATTACACATCCGATAATGAAAATTGAATTCTATTTTCATAGGAATTGCTGTTTCAAATTTTTTGAAATATCGATGAATCACATTTAGTTTACTTCATATTCTATCCACAAATCACCGATTCTTCGTTCTCCGAGTCCAAATACCTCTCCATCAGGATTAGCGATTTTAAATCCGATGCGTGTTTTTCCCTGACCCTGAACCGGAAAAGTGATGCTGACTTCAGCTTCTTTCCCGGGTTCAATCCTGGTGTTGAAATCGAACATTTTCTGCGGATTGTTCAGATTGGAATCTGTCCACAGAATTTTATAATTCTCATGGATAGGACAAGTGCCTATATTTTTCAAAACCCATGTTTTTGTCACAATCTGTCCTTTTTGCAGAACAGTTCCGTCAGGAATCGTAATATCCGTAACATATCCGATTTTTTCGATGCAGTCTTTCNNGTCTTTCGGTGAAGTCGGGTAGTTCAAATCAGCAGCAAGTGAAGCTTTCTTTTGGATGGCAGTTACGTTCGGATTGGAAATTTCCGAATCGCTTACTGCACAGCGGAATCCGATTCGATCGGTACTTTCCGGATCTTCGCCTCGCCTGCGGAATACAAAATTACTACTTTCCGGGTCAGTCTCCCATATATTGCCACCTTTGACCGTTCGATTTGTCCCTGAAAGAGGTCCAACCGGATTTCTTGATTCGGCAGCAATAGTCCAGTTTTCCAGGAAAAAGTCGTTGACCCATTCACTGACGTTGTTGCCCATATCGAACAAGCCATAGGGGCTGATATCTTTAATATTTTGACCTGCTGGTTTGAGCTGATCCTGAATGATCAGGTTTTCTGCTGAGGAGAGATCGGGACTTTGATTTCCCCAGGGGTATAATCGGTGGTCTGTTCCACGGGCTGCTTTTTCCCATTCCGCTTCACTTGGAAGTCGTTTTCCTGCCCATTTGCAATAATCATAGGCATTTTGCCAGGAAGCCCCGATGACAGGATAATCCGGATTGATCAGACTCTCTTCCAAAACAACCACTTTCTTACAAGATCCTTCCTGTACACAAGCATCATATTGTTTTTGCGTTACTTCGGTTTGATCGATCCAGAACGCGTCCAGATAAACGTCGTGGAGCGGAAGCAGGTTATTTATATTATAAAGAAAAGTCTGATTCATTCCCATTTGAAAGTTACCTTCAGGAACATAGACCATAATGGAACTGTCGTGATTCCATTGAACCGCTGAACCAATCAAGTGACTAATTGGAATACTTGTCGAAGTCGGGGTTAACGAAGGCGTCAATGTCGGTTCTGGCGAGCTTGTAGGTGTCCAGGCTGCAATAATTGCCTGATCTGTGGCTTTTTGAGATAAAGATGTCTGGGTTATATGCAACTGATCGAGTGTCTGAAGATAATCGTTTCTTTTTTTTCTGATTTCAGCATTTTTTGAAATGTTAAAAAAAACCAGGAAACTGCCAATAATCATCAGCGCAGCCATAAACAATGGAATGGTTTTCAGCAAAAGCTGTTTTATATTGATTTTCTGTCTGGATTGAGTGGATGAGATCTTTTTAATTTTTCGTGGTGCGGTGTCAAGCAGTTTTTCAAAATTTGCAGGCTGCGGTTCTTCAGGTTTAGGTATGGTAGGCGAAGCGATTGGATGCGTGCCATTTTCGGCTTTTTCCTCTAAAACAGTGTCGATTTCTTTTCGGATATCTAAAAACAGATCAATGCAGCTTTTATACGGCGGGAAAGGATCAATGCACAAACATCTCTTGATGATGGAAATAAGGTTCGATGGGAGTTCATCCGAAAGCTGATCTAATCCCTGTTGATAGTAATCTGCAGTTCGAAGTCGTTTAGGTTCACGATTGGAATCGTCAGGGTCAATCAAAATAATATTGGTGAAAAGCTCTACAAGAATAATACCCGCAGCATAAAGATCATCTGAAAAATCTGCTTTGTGGTCAGGAGCCTTATCCGGCTTTTGATAAAGCGAATTTCTTGAATCAAAATCAGTCGGTAGTGATAAAAAAGAGAGGAGAAGGTTCCCCGCATCACTTAACAGAATATGTGAAGTGTCTAAATTTTCAAAGACGATGTCTTGATCATGCAATGCGGCCAAAACTGCTGTTAATGAATCAGTAAGGATCAATGCCTGATCGAACGGCTGAGGTCTTCCTGCTTCTTTCAATAAAACTGACAATGAAATACCGGAAATAAAATTCTGACGCAGTAATAAACCGTCTTCTGTGATTTCCGGAAGATATAACGGAATTGCATTGGAATGCGAAAATTTTGAAAATTGCGCAGATCGATATTGAATTGTATGGAAGAGTCGGGTATCGACTTGATGTTGATCAATTTGAATTCTTTTAATCAGAAAATCCTGATTATCGGCTGTTGAATGAACTTTCAACAGTTGACCGTTACTATCTTCACCGATTTTTTCTATGAGTTGAAATTTCTGCTGATTCATCTCTTACTAACCGTTTTCAGTTCCAAAGTATGCTGTTATTTGGATTTTTCAAATTCAATTTTTTTTCAGGGCATCTGTTTTATTCTCAATAACAGTGCTTTTCCTTAGAATTATAGTTTATTATTAAAACAGTTACCTATGCATCCATTTGTCGTCTGCGTTTCAAAATCCGGACAAGATTTTTCGTCATTATGTAGCTTTTGCTCTCTGTGTAAAAACAACACAACCATAAGTTTTCTCACTTAATACAAAGGCAAACCAATCTTTCGAATTGCTGCAGTGAAACGAAAAGAATCTTTTTTCGTATATGAATTGTATCTATTTTGAAAGGAATGTCAGATGAATATTGAAACCATCATTTCGAAGATTAAGAATGCACTGGGTGAAGGTGTGGACAAGGTGTCCGATGAGGTCGAAAAAAGTCAGGTTTTCGAAAAATTCGAAGATTCTGATGACAAGGTCGCAAAAATTCTGGACGATGCAGGGAAAGCTTTGACCGGCCTGTTTGATACAATCGCGGACAAAGCTGAGCCGATGATCAAAAAGACGAAAGCAAAGATCTATGAAGGGATCTTTGACGAATATCGAAAGGATGGCAGCCCTTATGGAGAAACCCATGAAGGATTTATGCAATGGGTGGATGAACATGAGACTGAGATCCGGGAAAAAGTTGATGATGGTATTACCAAAACGCGTGAAACGACACTATCTGGTGTGAAAAAGACACAGGAATACATCAATCGCGAAGTTTCGAAAAAAGAGAAACCATCTGATGCAGTTGTTGACAGATCCTCTG